>Ga0310695_10004263_pt1 | contig 26669 bp, 19 predicted proteins | sample RumenRJG_04DNA_FD_203882 | JGI IMG/M metagenome (GOLD analysis project Ga0310695, IMG submission 203882) | Bovine rumen microbial communities from Lethbridge, Alberta, Canada - RJG_04 (v2) (version 2) | ecosystem: Host-associated > Mammals > Digestive system > Stomach > Rumen | place: Canada... | reverse complement strand
AATCGACCTAGCGAGTCGAGCTTTGCTGTAAAGCTTTCTGTTTTATCGGTGATAAAATTACTTGTCCCGACTTCAAATTCGCCGCTCTGTTTCCAAGCTTGCTCGGGCATATCCTTCAGCCAGCCTATGATGGTTACGCTGTCGCCCTCACGATAGCCATTGTCAACAAATCCCTTGCGAGTGTCTTTGGTAGGATAGTCGGGTAGGGCTTCTTGGGTTATCGGATTGCAGGCAATGGCCTTTCCGGTACCGATGGTGATGGGGCGGATGCCTTTCTTGAGTTTGCCCACCTTGATGGTTAGTCCGTCGTTAAGAGTAAGCACGTAGGTGTCCTTCTGCTCGGTCTGATTCAGGATATCCCACACCTTATTATTATATATAACGTGGTGCTGGGCGAATCCTATCAACCAGTCGCCCGTAAGCGTGTTGCGCCAATAGGTGTCGGTGATGCCAACGGGGGTTACATCAGCATCAGCATTCGCATCAGCATCGCGTACGCCAGTGACGAGCCACATACCGGGATCGCTTACGGAAACCCTCCAGGTAGAGGCGGGCAGGGCGTCGAAAACCAGCGAGAAGTCTACCTTGCCGTCCTGAGGAATCTTGATGAGTTGTCCCAGTTTCACGCCTATTGCACGCTTGGCTTCATAGGTCTTGCCGTCGGCCTGCAGTTGCGACTTCATGGCCAGCGGACCTTCCTGTCCTGCAGCTTGACTTGGCATGTCGAAATGCAGAAATACCTCAGTGCTGTCGGCACTCAGTACTACCTTGGTTACTTTAACAAATGGAACATTGGAATAGCCAGTAACAATGTTATTCCAGATTCGAGTTTGTGCCCACCCAGCAGTTGCCACAATGGCGAGCACCATAGTTGATATAAGTTTCTTCATTAAGTAATTTATTGATTGGTTTATTATTGATTGCTTATAATTATAATACTATTATTTGAATAGCTCAGAGTGGGAGCCAAGTCTTACAAGTTCAATGGTGTCTCTTGTAGTCCTTCTTGTACTGGGTTGTAGGTTGTAGTTTTTTCATTTATCCGAATCTAAATCCTTAAAGAGTTCATCAACATCATCATAAACCTTATTGGGGTTCTTACCTGACTTAGCCTCCTTGATTGCGGCTTTTGTTACCTCGTTAGGTTCATCAAATACAATACCGAGCAGCACACTCTCAACATAGTTGTTGAGTGTCCTGTTCTCTCGTGCAGCATTTCGCTTTAATCCCTCTAAGAGGTCTGCCCTAAGTCTGAACGAAGCGGGCTTTCTGATCATCGTTGTTGCCATACTTTGTAATTTAATTGTAATACATCTGGGTGCAAAGATAAGACAATTATTTGAGACCTCCAAGGATTTATGAATATTTTATCTGGTTTGATACAAAAATAAAATAAGGAGATAAGTTATATAACTTATCTCCTTATTCTTAGTACACCCGCAGAGGCTCGAACTCTGGACACCCTGATTAAGAGTCAGGTGCTCTACCAACTGAGCTACGGGTGCATCAAAAATTTTGGTGGCTTTTTATTGCCTTTTTCTTGCGAAATGTACACCCGCAGAGGCTCGAACTCTGGACACCCTGATTAAGAGTCAGGTGCTCTACCAACTGAGCTACGGGTGCATCATTTTTCGCTTTAAATCAGCTCTCTTGCTGAATTGCGGGTGCAAAGGTACGACTATTTTTTGAAACCACCAAACTTTTTTGCGATTTTCTTTCAAAAAACATCAATTTCATCTAAAAATCACGTGTATTTATGAATCCTTCGATGTTTTCATACCTTCTTTTCATCATTCGGTTGTATATATTGCGAATCCAAAGATGATGGGTTGCGATGAATGCCAAACCGATAATACATAATATAATATATGTATAGGTGAGACCGATGAGCAGGTAGCCCAGACCGGTGATGAGTACCGGACCGAAGAATGCAAAGAGTTCGATGAAGAGTTGCATGCCATTTTCGAAGTTGCCCTTAGCCGTTACCTTAAGCTGCAAGGGGATGGTCTGCTTGTTGTATACAGCCAACTGGAATATCACAAAGTGAAGGAATCCGGCTGTGAGCAGCATGTAGGCAAATAGCATAAGTATGGTGTACTTGCCGGCAAACACGGCTGGCAGCATGATTACAAACGGAATGATAAGTATAGAACTGTAGAAATAGAACTTGGCCTGGAGCAGCGCGATAAGGTTTTCGCGATGCATCATCAGCAGTTCGATATAGTTGCCCTCCTGACCCATAATCTTGATAAGAGCGGTGGCGCCATAGATGGCGAAGCAGTACAGGCACCAGAAGTTCTGCATCAACTCGTTGTCGTAGATAGGGGTATAGGCCACAATGAGCGAGAACATCACCACAGCCACCATGCTGAAGATGCAACGGGTGCGCATGGTCTTGTTGCGGATATTTGACTTGAGCTCGATCTTGAGGTATTCGCCTACCAGACCGAATCGCTCGAAGAATGCGAACTGCGACACGTGCTTAAGCTCCTTCTCGGTTTTCTTGGAAATCTCCTCGTAGACGTACTTGAACTGGAAGTAGCGGTTGACGAAGAACAGACCGCAGATGATGGCTAGCACTATCGGCAGGAAGTACCACGACATGCCAAAGGCTACGTAAGCATCGAATGCCTTGTCGAGGGCTTCGGCCTTGTGGTTTAGGTTGAATAGCACAGGGCTGAAGGGTAGGGCGTAGAAGGCCAGACCCGGGATGAGCCACAGCACGGTGCGATTGATGAGTGTGCGGAAGAAGAGGTAGATCTGGCTGTTGAGAATCATGAGCACCAGACATGCAATAACCTCGTAGAGCACTATGCCGAAACTCTCGCCAGCAAACAGCAGTATGATGCCGTAAGGCACAAACATACAGAGCCACAGGAAATTGTAGCCGCTTACATGCTCGCCCACAAGGAAACACTCGATGGCGGTATAGCGCGATATCGGCTGCAGTATGTAGGGCTTAACCATCATGCCAGGAGTGGTCTGCACGATGAATCGCAGCAGGAAGTCGATGGCCATATAAATGGTAGCGGCGCCAATCATCTTGCCGGCTGTGCCATCGGCACCAAGACCGATAAGGCATCCGTACATAACCAGGTAGAACCCAAACATGATGGCTCCGAAATAGATTAATCCCTTAGCCCACTTGTTTTGTTCGAACGCTGGGCTGCGCTTATAGCTAAGGTTAGTGTTCTTACGAAGAAGACGGTACAGTTGAAATTTGTTCATTGCTTATTTAGTTTTTTTATCTTAAATCTATTACTTCTGCTTTTGGGAAATCTTTGGCGTTGAAGCGGAACTGACTGTCGGGGATGCTCTCCTTCTTGATGCTGTTGATGTCGAAGGTGGTCCACTTCTTACCCTGCAGCATCTTTACCTGCTTGGGCTGATAGTTCTTCTTGTTTACCGAGATGAACAGTTCCTTGATTTTACGGTCGGCGCTGCTGGCCATCAGATGGATGACGTAATCGTTGCCTGCAGTGTTCATCGTATAGGTGTAGCCGCGTTTGTAGAGATGGATGAAGTTGTAAGGATTGATGGCCTGAAGCTGTGCCTCGGTGGGATTGCTTACGTTTACCTCATCGTTGTTCTTAAGATATGTCCACTGTGTTTTTCCGTCGAACCACACTTTGGCCTGTGGGGTGGTGGCATAGAATTTCTTGCCCTTGATGGCTATAGTGCCGCTGGTGCTACCATTGGCTGTGGTCATCTTGAAGTTTGCTTTTACTCCGCTCTGGGCGGTGATGGTGGCGGCAGCCTTGTCGAGCACCGCTTTGGCCGACTGAGCGAATGAGCCCATGCTCATAAGCGCTGCGACCATAATAATACCTATTCTTTTCATTATCGTAAATTGCTTAAAAGATTATTCAGACTATTCTCATCCTGTATGAGTACCTCGCGGGGCTTAGAACCCATGGCGGCGCCTACTACGCCAGCTTTCTCGAGCTGATCCATCAGTCGGCCTGCACGGTTGTAGCCGATGGCAAACTTACGTTGGATGAGCGATGTAGAACCACTTTGGTTCATCACGATAAGGCGGGCAGCATCGTCGAACAGCGGGTCGAGATGGGCCATATCCACATCTCTATCGCCACCGTCGCCCATCTCTGCCTCAGGCATATCGGGCTCGGGCAGTTCGAATGGTGCGCCATAGCTCTGCTGGTCGCTGATGTACTCGTTGATGCGCTCTACCTCAGGAGTATCTACGAATGCGCACTGCACACGCTCAGGCTCAGAACCGCCCACGAGTGCCAGCATATCACCACGACCGATAAGCTGCTGAGCACCTGTACGGTCGAGGATGGTCTTAGAGTCGATACCGGCCGAAACCTTGAATGCGATACGGCTTGGGAAGTTGGCCTTGATGGTACCAGTGATGATATTGGTAGTTGGACGCTGTGTGGCTATAATCATGTGGATACCCACGGCGCGGGCCAACTGGGCAATACGTGCGATAGGCAGCTCGACCTCCTTGCCGGCAGTCATAATCAGGTCGCCAAACTCATCGATTACCACCACGATGTAAGGCAGGAATCGGTGACCGTTGTTAGGATTAAGCTGGCGGGCTATGAACTTCTGGTTGTACTCCTTGATGTTGTGTGCACGAGCCGACTTAAGCAGGTCGTAACGTGTGTCCATCTCCTTACACAGCGAGTTGAGCGTTCGTACTACCTTGGTTACATCGGTGATAATTGGATCGGCCTCCTCATCGGGCACCTTAGCTAGGAAGTGATTGCAGATAGGCTCGTAGAAGCTGAACTCCACCTTTTTAGGGTCTACCAGCACAATCTTGAGCTCGGCCGGATGCTTCTTATATAGCAATGAGGTGATGATGGCGTTAAGTCCTACAGACTTACCCTGACCTGTGGCACCAGCCACAAGCAGGTGTGGAGCCTTGGCCAGATCAAACATAAATACCTCGTTGGTGATGGTCTTACCGATGGCGCAAGGCAGCTCCATCTTCGACTCCTGAAACTTCTTGGAGTTAAGTATCGACTCCATCGAAACGGTTGAAGGCTTAGCGTTAGGTACCTCGATACCAACAGTACCCTTACCAGGCATTGGGGCTATGATACGTATGCCGAGAGCCGACAGGCTGAGTGCGATATCATCCTCAAGATTCTTGATCTTCTGGATTCGGACGCCCTGTGCCAGTGTGATTTCGTAGAGAGTGATGGTAGGACCAACTGTGGCCTTGATGCTGCTGATCTCTACACCGAAGGTACGCAGCACGTCGACAATACGGTTCTTGTTGGCTGTCTGCTCGGCCATATCGATATATGGCTTACCGTCGTTATCGTACTTTTTCAGAAGGTCGAGCGTGGGGTAGTGGTAGTTCTCCAGATCGCGCTTGGGGTCGTATGGCTCCATATTCTCCACATCTTCCACAAGTGTCTTTTTGTCGGCAGTCTCGGTGTCGCCCTTGGCCACCTCGATGTCCATCTCAATATCGCCTTCGGCAGACTTCTCTGCATTCTCAGGCTTTACCTCGGGCTCCTTCTTCTTGCGGAGACTGCTCAGGAATCCAGGCTTGATGTTGCTATCTTCGTTCTGATATCCTTCGTCGATTACTACTGCATCGCCGTTTTTCTTGAACTCAACGGTCTGAGTGGCAGGATCGTCGAACACCAGTGGTTCTTCCTCCTCAGGCTCCTCGTTCTCGGGCTCATTTTCACCAGGTCTGTTTACGGTGAACTTTACCTTATTATAATAGATGGCGGGATTGAGCATCTTTCGGATGAAGATGACGGTAGCTGCACTGAAGTAGGTAAGGAATGCCACAGCGATGATTATCAACAGGGCCGTGAGACCTGGTGCTCCCACCAGATTGCCTATGCTGCGACTAATATACATGCCGTGATCGCCGCCAGGACTGTAACTCTGATTGGCAAACAGCGGCTGCAGGAATGTGGCCAGCGCTACTGATGCCCATACCAGCAGCAAAGCTACAGACAGAGTCCATTTGAGCAGATTTACACGATAGGCCTTCATAAGATGTATGCCCACTACAAATAGCAGCAGCGGCAACAGAAATGCCGGCAATCCGAAGCAACGCTTGATAAAAAACCATGCTGCATAAGCGCCAAGACTACCACAAGTGTTGGCAAACTCATGATGCTCGTTGAGCACCTCGCCGTCGCGCGGCTCTTCTATCAGAGTCTGATCGGCTGCACCAGTACTGAAGTAAGACACAAATGCAAAGCACAGATAAATCGAGATACCGAAAAATATGGCTCCCAAGATGAAACTCAGGCGCTCTCTGTTTTCGTTGTTTGAAGTCTTTTTCTTAACCTTCTTCATACAGTTTATGATATTTTCGTGCAAAAGTAGCTGAAAAAACTCAGATTTCATCATAAATCGGGATTTTTTTTATAATTTTGCACGCAGAAATGAAAAAGTTGATACAAAATAAGGTAGATAAGAAGACGATTGCCACCTTTCCGACGGTAATTTTTCCCGGACGCATAGTTGTGGTTTTGTCGGCAACCGAGGCTGAGAGGGCTGTGGATTATTTGCTCTCACAACCTGTGTTGGGCTTCGACACCGAAACGCGTCCAAGCTTCAAGAAGGGTGTGCACCATAAGTGTTCGTTGCTGCAGGTTAGTACGGCCAACTGCTGTTTTCTGTTCCGACTGAACTATATCGGAATGTGTCCTGCCATTAAGCGTCTGCTCGAGGATAATACCGTGACTAAGGTGGGACTGGCTTGGAAAAATGATGCACTGGGTCTGCAACGATTGGGCGAATTCAAGATGGGCGAGTTTGTTGACCTGCAGGATATGGCCCAGCAGCTGGGTATCGAGGACCAGAGTTTGATGAAACTATATGCCAATGTGTTTGGCGAGCGGATAAGCAAGCGCCAGCAGCTTACCAACTGGGAGCGCGACGTGCTGGAGGAGCCGCAGAAACGCTATGCCGCTATCGACGCATGGGCTTGTGTGCGACTGTATGAAGAATTTAAAAGAATGATAGAAACCAATGATTATCAATTGGTTATAGTTCCTGAAGAAACAACCAGTAAAATATGAAGAAACTATATCTTAAGCGTGGTAAGGAGGAGAGCTTGCTCCGTTTTCACCCCTGGGTTTTCTCGGGTGCAATACAGCAGGCTGATGAGGATTTGAAGGATGGCGACCTGGTGCGTGTGTATACAAATCAGGGCGATTTCATCGCTGTAGGACACTTTCAGAAGGGATCTATCGCGGTACGAGTTCTGTCGTTTCGCGATGTGGAGATAGATGCAGAGTTCTGGGCTTCGCGCCTGGCTTCGGCTCTGGAAGTCCGCCAATCCATAGGTATTGCCGATAATCCGCAGAATAATACCTATCGACTGGTTCATGGTGAAGGCGACAACCTGCCAGGACTCATCATCGATGTATACGATCGTACAGCCGTGATGCAGGCTCACAGCATAGGTATGCACCTGTGCCGAAAGGAAATAGCCGAGCAGTTGGTAAAGGTGATGGGTAGTCGTATAGATAATGTATACTACAAGAGCGAGACCACTCTGCCGTTTATGGACGATATGGAAAATGGTTTTGTGTATGGTGGTAGCGAGGATAATGTGGCAGTAGAGAACGGTCTGAAGTTCTATGTAGACTGGTTGCGCGGACAGAAGACGGGATTCTTTGTTGACCAGCGCGACAACCGACAGCTACTTGAGCGCTATTCGGCAGGTAAGAGCGTGCTGAATATGTTCTGCTATACCGGAGGATTCTCGGTTTATGCTATGCGTGGTGGCGCTAAACAGGTACACTCTGTTGACAGCAGTGCTAAGGCCATCGAACTGACCAACCGCAATGTGGCCCTGAACTTTGAGGGCGACAAGCGTCACGAGGCTTTCTGCGAGGATGCGTTCAAGTATCTGGAGCAGGCAGGCAATAACTACGATCTGATAATTCTCGACCCGCCTGCATTTGCTAAGCATCGTGGTGCTCTGCACAATGCGCTGAAGGGTTATACACGCCTGAACAACAAGGCTTTCCAGAAGATTAAGCCGGGCGGGATATTGTTTACGTTCAGTTGTTCGCAGGTCGTAACCAAGGACAACTTCCGCAATGCTGTATTTACAGCTGCTGCTCAGGCTGGTCGTAAGGTTCGCATCCTGCACCAGTTGCACCAGCCAGCCGATCATCCTATTAATATCTATCACCCAGAGGGCGAGTATCTTAAGGGACTGGTACTGTATGTTGAATAGGATTCAGAAGTTTATCGACTGCCATCAGTTGCTGGACCGCTCGGAGCTGCATCTTGTGGGACTGAGCGGAGGCGCTGATTCTGTGGCTTTACTTCTGATATTGCGCGAACTGGGTTATCGTGTAGAGGCGGCACATTGTAATTTTCGTTTACGCGGCGAGGAGTCGGATAGGGATGAGAATTTCGTAAAAGAGCTGTGCACTAAACTGAAAGCGCCGCTGCACTTAATTCACTTTGATACAAAGAGTTATGCCGAACAGCATCAAGTAAGTATTGAAATGGCTGCCCGCGATTTGCGTTATGGATATTTTCGTGAATTATGTAAAGATATCAGCGCTGCTGATGTGTGCATAGCTCATCATCGTGATGATGCTGTAGAGACGCTGCTGATGAATCTGCTGCGTGGTGCCGGAATACATGGTCTGACAGGAATACGCCCCAAGAACGACTTTGTACGTCGCCCACTTCTGTGTATTACCCGACAGGAAATCGTAGATTATCTCGATTCCATCGGACAGCCTTACGTTACTGATTCTACAAACCTTGAGGCAGACGTGCTACGTAATAAGGTACGCCTGCGCGTATTGCCGCTACTCGAAGAAATCGCCCCTGGCGCTGCGGCCAATATCGATAAAACCGCAAATTATCTTCGCGAGGCCGAGAAGGTTTTTCAGGCTGAGATGCGGCGTGAGCAAGGTGCTTATTTAAATGCTGATGGAAATTCGGTAGAAATAGAACTTCTGCAGCAGTTGCCCTCGCCGTCGTCATTCCTGCACGAGTGGCTTATGCCGCTAGGATTTAACTCTACTCAGACCGAACAGATGCTTGGTTGCCTAAGCGATACTGGATGCGAGTTTAGTTCGGCTACACATACTCTGGTGGTGGACCGCAAACAGCTGGTGGTAGAGCCAATCGCCCAACCGATGAAATCTGTTAAGATGCCCGAATGCGGCACTTATTGCTACGATGAATCCACAGCATATAAGCTGGAAATAGCGGATGATATCGAGATTTCTAAATCGGCCGATGTGGCTACACTAGATGCCGATAAGGTAAAATTCCCGTTAACCTTGCGACCCGTAGGTACAGGCGAAAGATTTGTGCCGTTTGGTATGAAGGGCAGCAAACTTGTTAGCGACTATCTTACCGACTTGAAGTTTTCTATATTAGAAAAGCGTCGTCAGTTAGTGATGGTAGATGCTTCAGGAGCGGTAATCTGGCTTGTGGGCCGCAGAACTGACAATCGTTTCAGAATCGACAACGATACTAAACGTACTTTACGTATTACAATCAAGTAGATATTTTAGGGTTGATATAAAAAGAAATAGAGGCGAGCATTCACTGCTAGCCTCTATCGCTTAAAAAACTAAATTAATCAACCATAAACCTTAACCATTAAAATCGAGTGCAAAGGTACGAATAAATCTTTAGAAACACGAATTTAAGGTGTATCGTTAACAATATTTATAATAAATATTTGATGTATATTAATACCTTAACACAATGCAGGCCCAATCTTGGTCATTATCCCGGAAAACTAGCGAAAGTCCAAGAGTTTTTGCCTTGTCGACGAGTATTTGTACGTCGGTGGTGTAGAATCCGCTAAGTATCAGTGTTGAACCATTATGCATCTTGCTTATAAAGCGTGGCATGTCGGCCAGAAGTATATTACGGTTGATATTTGCCAAAACCAGATCGAATGTGCCGTCTACAGTATTCAGTACGCTTGAATCCCCCAACAGTGATGTGAATCTATCGTCGACACGATTGATTACAGCATTGTGCCGGGCATTGTCGGCACTCCATTCGTCGATGTCGTAACCCACAGCCTGAGTAGCGCCGAACTTCAGTGCTACAATCGATAGGATGCCTGTTCCTGTGCCGCAATCGAGCACGCGTGCTCCCTGCGATCGATCGATAAGCTGTTTGCATATCATGCGTGTAGTCTCGTGAGTACCAGTACCGAAGGCCAACTTTGCATCGATTTCTATCGAAACCTGGCTGTCGGTCTCAGGTAGATGGCGGCCATCGTGAATGACCAACTGGTCGGAGATGACTATCGGCTCGAAACCTTCCTGTTCCCATTGCTCGTTCCAGTCGCGATCCTCAGCTTCGCGTACATTATATATAATAGATGTGCCCTCGAAGGGGAAATCCTCTATGCATTCGCGCAGAGCATCTACGCTGAACAGACTCTGCTGGACATACCCCTTGAGTCCTGTCTCGGTCTCCTCGAAAGTCTCGAAACCCGCCTCGCCAGCAAGCGAAGCCAACAAGTCGGCAGCATCGGCCGAAAGTGGTGAAATGGTGAATTCTACCTCGTAATATTTCATATATTTCGTTAATTTTTGAGGCAAAATTACAAAAATTAGGGAAAATCCTACCATAAGTTAGGGTTTTTCCCTACTTTTGCACAAAAATTCGTTGTATTTTTGCAACGTGAAACTATAAAACGTAGAAGAAAATGAAAAAACTGTTATTAATTTCAATGCTGATCGGAGCCATGCCACTGGCAATGATGGCTCAGGATGATGACCTCTACTTCGTTCCTAAGAAGAAAAAGGCACAGGTAGAGCAGGTGAAGGAAATCGCCCCCGTGGTGGCTCCACAGCCTAAAGCCAAGAGCAGCTACGAGGTGATAGACGGTGATACTACCAAACTAGACGTAATCGAATTTACCGAAGGCAAGGGTATTTATCCCGACTCATTAGAGACTGAGGATTATGCACTTACTAAGCAGATGATGCGATTCGAAGACTACGACGTTAGTGATAACGACGCCTTCTGGGCAGGATACCGCGCTGGTGCCAGCACCTGGTCGTGGCATTCGCCTTGGTACTACAGTCGTTATGGTTTCGGATGGTATGATCCTTGGTGGTATGGTTCTTGGTACGGATATAGCAGTCTGTATAGCCCCTGGTATTATAGCTGGTACGATCCCTGGTACTACGGATGGTATGATCCATACTGGTACTCATGGGGCTACTATTACGGATATCCCGGCTACTACAGCTCTTGGTATCATCCATATCGCTACTACGGATATACTCACTACTATGGTGGCGGTGGCAGCAGTCACTACTATGGACATACTGGTAACGCTGGAACTATCCACACGAATGGTAGTACAGGTTATCGCCCGTCATATCGCAACACTGTTACTAACAATAGTTCGCGTATGGGTAGCTTGAGAGAGCGTGCCAGCAGCATGAGTGGCGGCGATCGAAGATTTACTAGTGGTAATAACGTACGCTCTAGCAGTGGTAACTTCAGTGGATATCGCGGTGGATCTAACAGATCGTCGAGCAACAGCGGCAGAGTGGTTAACACATCTAGCAGCAGTCGTTCTAGCAGCAGCTACAGCAACAGCTCAAGCAGTCGTTCATCAAGCTCTAGCTCAAGCTCAAGCAGCTGGGGTGGCAGTCGCAGCAGCGGTGGAGGCGGAGGCTTCAGCAGCGGCGGTACCAGAAGTAGTGGCGGCGGAGGCGGCGGTGGAAGTCGCATGGGCGGACGCCGTTGAGATTTACATTAAACATTTAACATTAAACATCAAATAATTAGCCATTATGAAGAAGATATTTATGGCAGCAATTGCTATGGGCATGATAATGCCAGCTGCTGCACAGGATACATACGAGAGCGCCCGCTTGCTGGGTAGTGACCTTAACGGTACAGCCCGCTACGTGGGTATGGGTGGAGCGATGGAGGCACTGGGTGCTGATATATCGACCATGAGTACTAACCCTGCTGGTATCGGACTTTTCCGTCACTCTACAGCTGGTCTTAGCTTCGGCTTCCAGTCGCAGGCTGATGCCAAAGAGTTCGACGGACTGGGCAAGACTAATATGAGTTTTGATCAGGCAGGTTTCGTATATTCGGCCATGGTTAGTCCGATATCTTACATTAATGTAGGTTTCAACTACCACAAGAGTCACAACTTCGACCAAATTCTGTCGGCAGCCAACTCGCTGCGAAACTCTTCGCAGAATGGACTGACTTATGCCAAAGGACTGCTGGGCGATGCCCGTCACGGTGGATATACACTCGACTTCAACAAGCAGGGCGATGTGATAGGTTGGGATGGTGATGCCGATTATCGTGCATACACATACAACCAGGCCGACTACATGAATGCCAACGCTTTGATGTACTCTCCAAAGGATGATCAATTCTTTTATTACGATGCATGTGCATATACCTTCGATCGTGCACACAGAGGTTGGGTAGCCGACTACGACTTCAACCTGAGCGGTAACTACAACGACCGTTTCTATTGGGGATTCACCGTTGGCATCAAGGATGTGCATTATAAGGGATATTCTGAATATGCAGAGTCTTTGGTGGTTCACGATCCAAATGGTAAAGAGTATACAGGTGGTTCGGTTGCCTATGGCGATGAGCGCAAGATTACCGGAACTGGAGTAGATATCAAGGCTGGTTTCATTGTTCGCCCAATGGAGGAATCACCATTCCGCGTAGGTGCCTATGTGCATACTCCAACCTGGTATGAACTTACAACTACCAATTCGTCGGTAATCGTTAATAATGCTTATGATGGTTATCAGAATCAGGTGCAGCTCATCGAAAAGAAGGACTGCCTGATTGGAGCATGGGACGAAGGTCAGAGTCAGGAGAGTTACGATTTTGCATATCACACACCTTGGCGTTTCGGTCTGAGCATGGGTACTACTGTTGGTACAAATCTGGCCCTCGGTGCTACTTATGAGTATAGCGACTATGGCGCGAGTCAGAATCGCATCATCGACGGCTACGACTACTATGACAATGCAAAGACATCAAAGGATTCAAATATGAAGTATAACACAGAGCAGAGCCTCAAGGGTGTTTCTACATTCAAGGTTGGTGCCGAGTTCAAGCCTGTACCCGAGGTTGCTATCCGATTGGGTTATAACTATCTTACCAGCGGATATAAGGATAACGGTGTACGCGATATGACAGTTGACAGCCCAGGCGCTATGTATGCTTCGACTACCGACTATGTGAACTGGAAGGACACTCAGCGTCTGACATGCGGTGTAGGTTTCAAGGTTGGCAAGATGAATATCGACCTGGCTTATCAGTTTAGCAAGACCGATGGTGACTTCCACCCATTCCAATCGTACGATGCAAATCAGAACACAGGTGTTACCAAGGTTAGCAATAAGCGCAATCAGGCACTGCTTACACTCGGTTATACATTCTAAAACTGAAATGTGATTGAATAAAAATACGGCTTATGCAAATTAAGCCGTATTTTTTTGGCTGTTTGCGTAATTTATTGTACCTTTGCCCGTGATATTGAAACTGTAAATAGTAAAAAACGTAAAATAGTCACATTTAAAATGAAAAAGCTTTTATTGGGAGACGAGGCTATTGCTCAGGGTGCTATCGATGCTGGTCTGAGTGGTGTGTATGCCTATCCCGGCACTCCATCTACGGAGATTACTGAGTATATCCAGGAGTCGCCTATTGCCAAAGAGCGTAACATCCACCGCCGTTGGAGCACAAACGAGAAGACGGCTATGGAGGCTGCACTCGGTATGTCGTATATGGGCAAGAGGGCACTGGTGTGTATGAAACATGTAGGATTGAACGTATGCGCCGATCCGTTTGTAAACTCGGCTATGACGGGTACCAACGGTGGAGTAGTGGTTCTGGTGGCCGACGACCCATCTATGCACTCATCGCAGGACGAGCAAGACTCTCGTTTCTACGCCAAGTTTGCCATGATTCCTACACTCGAGCCCAGCTCGCAGCAGGAGGCTTACGACATGATGCAGGAGGCATTCGACCTGTCGGAGCAGTTGCATCTGCCCATCCTGATGCGAGTTACTACCCGTATGGCTCATAGCCGTGCAGTTGTAGAGGTTAAGGACGAAGCCCGCCCACAGAATGAGCTTAACTATGATGCTCAGGCTAGCAACTGGGTATTGCTGCCAGCATTCGCCCGCAAGCGCAATGTGGTCGTAACCGGTCAGCAGCCATTGCTCGAGCAGATGGCCGTAGACTCTAAATACAATAAGTATATCGACGGCGCCGATCACAAACTTGGTATCATCGCTAGCGGTATTGCATATAACTACCTGATGGAGTGCTATCCTGATGGATGCCCATTCCCAGTGCTGAAGATTTCGCAGTATCCTATACCAAAGAAGCTGATCCGCCGTATGACCGACGATTGCGAGCAGGTTCTGATAGCTGAGGAAGGTCAGCCGTTCATCGAGGATCAGGTTCGTGGCGTGATGCCTGGAAATGCTGTCATCAAGGGGCGCCTGACAGGTGAACTGCCTCGTACAGGCGAGCTTAATCCTGACTTCCTGAAGAAGGCTCTCGGCATAGAGAGCAGCGAGAGCTATGCTCCATGCGAGGATGTTACACCACGTCCACCCGCACTGTGTCAGGGTTGCGGACACCGCGATGTATATACCGCACTCAACGAGGTTCTCAAGGAGTATCCTAATGCCCGAGTATTCGGCGATATCGGTTGCTACACACTCGGATTCCTGCCTCCATACAAGGCTATCCACTCTTGTGTAGATATGGGTGCATCAATCACTATGGCCAAGGGTGCCAGCGACGCTGGTCAGTGGCCTGCTGTTGCCATCATCGGCGACTCAACCTTTACCCACAGCGGTATGACCGGTCTGCTCGATGCTATTAACGAGAATGCCGACATCACCGTTATCATCAGCGACAACCTCACCACAGCAATGACTGGTGGTCAGGATTCGGCTGGTACCAATAAGTTCGAGGCTATCTGTAAGGGCTTGGGCCTCTCGGAGGATCACCTCAAGGTGGTTAATCCTATCCCCAAGAATATGCCCGAGATTACTAAGGCCATCCGTGATGAGATCAATTATCACGGTGTGAGTGTTATCATTCCTCGTCGTGAGTGTATGCAGACGCTGCAGCGTCATCTCAAGCAGAAAAAGGCAGCTGAGAAAAAGTAAAAATGTAAAAAATAAAAAATGTAAGAATTAAGATGAAAACTGATATAATTCTTTGTGGAGTAGGAGGTCAGGGTATCCTCTCGATAGCCACCATCATAGGCGAGGCAGCCATGAAGGAGAACCTCTATATCAAGCAGGCCGAGGTACACGGAATGAGTCAGCGCGGTGGTGACGTACAGTCGAATCTGCGCATCTCTAGCAACCCTATCAGCAGCGATCTTATCCCTCTGGGGGGTGCCGATGTTATCATATCGATGGAGCCTATGGAGGCCCTCCGCTATCTGCCATTCCTGGCTAAGGATGGATGGATTATCACATCAAGTGCTCCTTTTGTCAACATTCCTAACTATCCTGATATTGAGACCATTAAGAAGAATCTGAAGAGTGTGAAGAATGTTATTATTCTCGACATTGAGCAGGCTGCCAAGGATAATGGTGTGCCCCGTTCGGCCAACGTTATTCTGCTTGGTGCTGCACAGAAGGCTCTTGGCATCGAGTATAATAAACTTGAGGATGCTATCCGTAGAGTATTCGGCCGCAAGGGCGAAGCTATCGTAGAGGCAAATATCAAGGCATTAGCAATCGGTAAAGCTGCACAGAAGTAATGGAGACACCTATTAAAAGAGAAATAGTAGACTCGCTGGTAGCCGAACTCGGAATCGAGGATTTTGCCAAGGCTACCATCCGCGAGGTTAAGCAGGTGGCCGCTAAGTCGGAGAAACAGAGTGGGGTAGAATTCATCAAAATGGAGATGGGTATACCCGGTCTGCCTGCTGCTCAGGTTGGTGTAGATGCTCAGATTAAAGCTCTTCAGGACGGTATAGCCCACAGCTATCCCGATATTCAGGGCGCTCCTGTGCTCAAAGAGGCTGCGTCGCAGTTTGTCAAGGCGTTTATAGGTGTAGATATCAAGCCTGAGTGTTGCGTTCCCGTTACTGGTTCTATGCAGGGCACATTCGCCTCGTTCCTTACCTGTTCGCAGTGCGATAAGCAGAAGGATACCGTGCTGTTTATCGATCCCGGATTCCCCGTGCAGAAGATGCAGCTACAGGTGATGGGAGTTAAGTACGAGACATTCGACGTATACAACTATCGTGGCGATAAGCTTCGCGGCAAACTCGAGAGTTACATGAGTAATGGCAATATTTGCGCTATCGTCTACTCTAACCCTAACAATCCTTCGTGGATTTGTCTGCGCGAGGAGGAACTGCAGATTATCGGCGAGCTGGCCACCAAGTACGATGCTATCGTGATGGAAGATCTGGCATATTTTGCTATGGACTTCCGCAAGGATCTGTCTAAGCCCTTCGTGGCACCATATCAGGCCACAGTAGCCCGCTATACCGACAACTATATGCTGCTCATCAGCGGTTCTAAGGCATTCAGCTATGCTGGCGAACGTATTGGTGTGGTTTGCATCAGCGATAAGCTGTTCCATCGCCACTTCCCCGATCTGGCTACCCGTTATCAGGGATTGCCATTCGGTCCGGTATTCTCTACCCGTATGCTCTATGCTCTGAGTTCTGGTACCAGTCATAGTGCCCAATACGCTATGGCTGCTATGCTTAAGGCTGCCTACGAAGGTAAGTACGACTTCCGCAAGGAGATTAGCGTTTACGGTCAGCGTGCCAAGAAGTTGAAGGAGATTTTCTGCCGCCACAATTTCTATGTGGTTTACGACAAGGACCTCGACGAACCAATTGCCGACGGATTCTACTTCACCATTGGCTATCCCGGCATGACATCGGGCCAGCTAGCTAAGGAACTGATGTACTACGGCGTATCAGCCATCTGTCTGATAACCTGTGGTTCAGAGCAGGAAGGACTGCGTGTCTGTACATCGTTTATCGAGGATCATCAGTACGATATGCTCGAGGAACGAATGAAGATATTTGAGATTAATAATCCCCGCTAATTATTCCCGCTAACAATAAAAAGCCCTCGCAAATCTGCGAGGGTTTTTCTTTTTATTCTATCGGAGCCATATCTACGGTCTCAAACTTGAAATCACTTTCAAAGATGTTACGAACGTCGTATGGTTTCTTGCTCTTAACCAGATACTTGTTCTTCATCTTGATATATTTCTTCTCCACCTTCTTGCGGTCAACGTTTGCTATCACTACGCAAGTGCGGTTGGGCATATTGCGCTTCTCAGCAAAAAACTCGCGGAGCTGGTTGCTATACTGGTTGCGACCTGCCAGAAACTGCTTTTTCTTTGTTACCCAAGCGTTGTCAACCTGCTGGATGTTGGTGAAATATACTGTAGAATCGTTGAACGAAGCTACAAATCCGAACATATATGCCTGTGGAACCTTAACATCTTGAGCCTGCACCTTCATTGTGCCGGCAGCCATCAGTGCGATGGCAATCATCAGGGGTTTAATCAATCTCATTTATCCTAAATATGTCTTTAAAAATTTATTCGTTTTGCTATTCCGTAATTTTCTAATTGCCTTTTCCTTTATTTGGCGAACTCGCTCGCGGGTAAGTCCGAATTTCGAACCGATTTCCTCAAGTGTCAGCTCGGGCTGGTTTATACCGTACGATGCTTCAACTACATTGCGCTCTCGCTCGTTCAGTGCGTTCAGCGCTGTCTGTATCTCCGATTTCAGACTCTCATCCACCAACTCCTTATCAGCCATTGGCGATTCGGCGTTTGTCATCACATCCAGCAGACTGTTGTCTTCTCCCTCTACGAATGGGGCATCTACCGATATGTGGTGGCCGTTGATGTTCATAGCCTCGTCTATCTTTTCCTGGGGCAGATCCACCTTCTCGGCTATCTCGTCGACCGATGGACGGCGCTCGTTCAGCTGTTCAAATCTGTTTATCTCGCGGTTAATCTTGTTTACCGATCCCACTTGGTTCAGTGGCAGTCGTACTATACGGCTTTGTTCGGATATTGCCTGCAGAATGCTCTGGCGAATCCACCATACGGCGTACGATATAAACTTGAATCCACGAGTCTCGTCGAAACGTTCAGCAGCCTTAAGCAGTCCCAGGTTTCCCTCGTTTATCAGATCGGGCAGCGATAGTCCCTGATTCTGATACTGCTTGGCTACAGATACCACGAAGCGAAGGTTAGCCTTCGTCAACCGCTCAAGCGCTTTTTGGTCTCCCTTTTTTATGCGCTGGGCCAGTTCAACTTCCTCCTCAGCCGAGATCATTGTTTCTTTGCTGATTTCCTGCAGATACTTCTCAAGAGCAGCACTTTCTCGGTTGGTTATAGATTTGGTGATTTTTAGTTGTCTCATCGTGGTAAATATTATTAGTCCGCGCAAAAGTAAGGCTTTTTCCTGAAACAACCAAAAAAAAGCCACGAATTTTGATGTTCGTGGCCTTTTTTTTATTGAAATTGCTTATTCGTTCTGCAGATATACCACAAATCCGCCCTTTTTGCCGGTTGGGAATATACCGCGTATTACTAGCATCTGGTCCTTAGAATTGTTAGCTTCCTTCACAGCGTTCTGCAGGTCGTCGAAGCTACGCATTGGCTCATCGTTTACACGCTGGATGATGAATCCCTTAGGTACTCCGGCATCCTTCATCTTGCCACCGTTCACCTTGATTACTTCCAGACCGTAGCTTATCTCCAGCTGCTTCTTCTGTGCATCGGTGATGGGACGGAAATCAGCACCCAGCGCGTCGGTGTCTGCATTCTTCACTACCTTGGTGTTACCCTGTTCGTTCTTCAGTGTCAGTGTGGCCTTGTGGCTCTTCTTGTCGCGTAGATATGTGATATTAACCTTGTCGCCAGGACGTTTCTTGGCCAGCACACCTTGCAGTTCGCCGAATGATGTAACATTCTTGCCGTCGAGCGATGTGATAACGTCGCCTTCCTTCAGTCCGACAGCTTCAGCAGCACCGTCTTCTACCACCTTGGCCACATAGATACCCTCCATAGTGCCCAGGTCGATGTCCTTGCCGTTGTCCTTCTGATTGTCTACGTAACTCTTTACATCGCTACCCTGTATACCTATCATGGCACGCTGTACGTTACCGTACTGCTTCAGATCGTCAACCACCTTATTCATGATAGCTGTTGGGATGGCGAATCCGTAACCTATGTTAGAACCAGTGGGCGATGCCAGCATGGCGTTGATACCTACCAGTTCGCCACGTGTGTTAACCAGCGCACCACCAGAGTTACCCTGGTTGATGGCGGCGTCGGTCTGGATGAAACTCTCTACGCCGTTGGCGCCCAGTGTGCGGGCCTTAGCCGAGATGATACCGGCTGTAACGGTGTTGTTCAGTCCGAGTGGGTTGCCTACTGCCAATACCCATTCACCAACCTTTACATCGTCGCTGTTTGCGATAGTGATGGCGGGCAGATTCTTGGCGTCGATCTTGATGAGAGCCAGGTCGGTAGTCTTGTCGGCACCGATCACACGAGCCGAATACTCCTTCGAACCCTCGTTCAAGCTTACAGTCAGTTCGTCGGCACCATCTACCACGTGGTTGTTGGTCACGATATAACCATCAGCCGAGATGATTACGCCCGAACCAGCGGCAGCACGCTTTGGTGTCTGTACCTGACGCTGACGGCGATTGCCGTTGCCCTGACCTTGACCGCGACCGAAGAAACCACCGAACGGATCGCTGAAGAAATCCTCGAACGGGTCGCTATATTCTACGGTCTGAATCTTTGAGTTCTGAACCGACTTAATGTAAACTACCGATGGCAGAGCTTTCTCTGCAGCATAGGTAAGGTCAACTGGCTGACCGGCTGGTGCAGCTGTGGTTGATGTAACAATGGGAGCGGGTGCAGTGGCAGCGTTGGTCTTACTGATAGCTGTTACTGAAAGAATCAAAGCAACTGCGCATACAGCTGGAGTTGCTACATTTACGATCTTTTTCATATTCTCATTCATTTTTTTAAGTTTTAAATTCTACAATAATGTTTCCTTTCATGTTTTGATGGTGCAAAAATAAGTGCATTATTTGGAATACTGACAATTTGTCGTTAATATTTGTCCCAATTTAACAATTATGCCCCAATGCTTAACGCGCATTTGCGATTAACACTTTAAATCTTAAAATACTGACAAATTTAAGTATTAATTATATTTTTAGTTACAAATATGCAATTAAGATAATTATTTTCGGTAGTTTTTAGCAGTTTCTGCTTGATTTTGCGAAAATATCCTTACCTTTGCACCCAGAAAACGCACTGCTACGGTTTGTCGCTGGCGCTTCTGAAAGGAATGCGCGAGAGGAAAGTCCGGGCAGCACAGGGCGCTCCACTTCCGAAAATAGAAGCTATTGGTGACAGTAGGTGCCGGCAGAAGAAAACAACCGCCTTTCTTCGGAGGGGTAAGGGTGAGAAGGTGGTGTAAGAGACCACCAGCCAGCGGGTGATCGTTGGGCTGTGCCGACTGGAGGCTGCAAGTTCATGTATACCATCGTCTGAGGGTTGCCCGCCCGAGTAATACGGTGGAGGGTAGAACGCTTGAGCCACGGGGTGACTCGTGGACTAGATAAATGACAAACGCCATGCCTGCATGGTACAGAACCCGGCTTATAGGGGCAGTGCTTTTTTATTGAAATTATGAAATTAAACCAGATATACCGCACTTTAGAGCTCACCATTCGTTTCTTCACTGCAAAACGAGTGATGACTCAGGCGTCGGCTCTCACTTATTCCACATTGCTAGCCATCGTACCCATGCTGGCTGTGATCTTTGCCATAGCCCGTGGCTTTGGTTATAATAAGTATATAGAGATATGGTTCCGCGATGCCTTGTCGTCGCAGCCTCAGGTGGCCGACATCCTGACCGACTTTGTCAACAGCTATCTCATCCATACTCAGAGTGGCATCTTCCTGGGTGTGGGTTTGATATTCATGCTGTATACTGTGCTTATGCTGGTAAATAATGTAGAAGAGACTTTCAATCAGATATGGCAGGTCAACAATTCTCGCCCGATAATGCGATCGATAACCAATTATCTGGCCATGTTCTTTCTGTTCCCAATCATCATCGTGGTTTCGATGGGTCTTTCTATCTTTATGGCTACTATCGCTAAGCATATGGAGGGATTGATCCTGCTGGGTCCGGCCGTCAGCCGACTGCTCGACTTCTCGCCTTATCTGCTGCTTTCGGTGCTATTCATATTGGCTTATGTCTATATGCCTAATACCGAAGTTAAGTTCAAGAGTGCCATCGTTCCTGGTATATTGGCAGGTGTAGCTATGCAGTTGCTGCAGCTGTTCTACATCCATTCGCAGATTTGGGTTACGGGCTATAACGCCATCTACGGATCGTTTGCCGCACTGCCTCTGTTCATGCTGTGGCTGCAGATATCGTGGACCATCTGTCTGTTTGGTGCCCAACTTACCTTTACCAATCAGAATATGGACCGTATAGGTATCAATCTCGACGAGATTATCATGCATCCGCGTGTTGACATGACCGATGATGAAACAGGCGAAGCGGCCAGAGAATTATACTCCGACCGCCTCGATTCACTATAAACTACTGTTCTTATTTTTTTTATTGCTTCATCAGATAGGCTTTGAAATCAGCAAAGTCTTTTGTCATCGCTACGCTTTGCTTCTTACCGCGCATAAATGCTGCCAAACGCTCTGGTATCTCTACGTCGATACCCAGTATCTCGTCAACCTTCTCCTTGAATTTTGCTGGGTGAGCAGTCTCGCAGAACACGCCTGTCTCGCCATCCTTCAGTCCGTCTTTCAGCGCCTGATATCCGCATGCTCCGTGTGGATCCAGTATGTATCCGCTAGCCTTGTAGCACTCGCGCATGGTCTGCTTTATATCCTCGTCAGTGTATGTAGCACCGCTGATGATAGACGTAATCTTCTCGTGACTCTTGCCGTAAAGGTCGTAGATACGGGCAAAGTTTGATGGATCGCCCACATCCATTGCGTTGGCCAGAGTCTGTTTCGATGGCTTTGGCTCATACTTGCCTGTCTGCAGATATTTGTAGAAGATGTCGTTGGCATTGTTGGCGGCTATGAAACGCTTGATGGGCAGTCCCATCTCGTGGCCGAACAGTGCAGCGCAGATATTACCGAAGTTACCGCTAGGCACACACATCACCAGATTGTCGGCTTTGCCTTGCTCCTTCATGCGGGCGTAGGCATTGAAATAGTAGAATGCCTGAGGCAGGAATCGGGCCACGTTTATCGAGTTGGCCGATGTCAACTTCATATGCTCGTTCAGTTCGGCATCCATAAATGCGTTTTTAACCAGAGCCTGACAATCGTCGAACACACCGTCTACCTCGATAGCAGTGATGTTCTTGCCCAGAGTGGTAAACTGGCACTCCTGTATTGGGCTAACCTTACCCTTAGGATACAGCACATATACGTGTATGCCGTCCACTCCCAAGAATCCGTTGGCTACAGCCGAACCGGTATCGCCGCTAGTGGCCACCAGCACGTTTACCTCTTTGTGATTGTTCTCCTGCTTGATAAAGTACTGCAGCAATCGGGCCATAAATCTAGCGCCTACATCCTTAAATGCCAGCGTTGGTCCGTGGAATAGTTCCAGCGTGTAGATGTCATCCTTTACGTTCACCACCGGACAGTCAAACTGCAGTGTGTCGTAAACTATATCGTGCAGAGCATCCAGATCTACATCCTCGCCAAAGAAAGCGCTGGCCACGGTGTAGGCTATCTCTTGGAAACTCATCTTCTCGATGTTGTCGAAAAACTCCTTGGGCAGCTTGTTGATACGCTCGGGCATATACAGTCCGCGATCCTCAGCCAGTCCCTTAACTACTGCTTTGTGCAGGTCGGCAATAGGAGCCTTGCCGTTGGTGCTGTAATATTTCATATTAATTGAGATTTTAGAATTTAGAATTAAGAGATGGACATTAGGGCTTGCATGAATTCATTAAGTTTCAAGAGTCCGTAACTGCCTGATACGCAGCTCACTTCGTCGTATTGCTGTACCTCGTCGGCCTCTATGCCTTTGTACCAGATCAGGAATGGCACGGGCTGGCCTACGTGTATTCGCATCTCTACCGGAGTAAGGTGGTCGGGTAGTACTGCCAGGCATACAGGCTCGTCCATTTTTAGGATGTGCTCGTAGATGGGCTTGATGAGTCGCTGGTCCAGATACTCGATAGTCTTCAGTTTTAGCTCCAGGTCGCCGTCGTGTCCGGCTTCGTCGCTTGCCTCTACGTGCACAAACACAAAGTCATCCTTCTGCAGCGCCTCGATGGCAGCCTGTGCTTTACCCTCATAGTTAGTGTCGGCCAGTCCTGTGGCGCCTTCCACCTCTACTATCTTCAGTCCGGCGTAGTGGCCTATGCCTCGAATCAGGTCTACGGCCGAAATCACCGTACCCGATTTTATCTCCGGATATTGCTGCTGTAGTGTCTCCATCGAAGGGCGATAGCCGCCGCTCCAGGGCCAGATGCTGTTAGCCTGTCGCTCGCCACGTGCTGCACGAGCCTTATTGAATGGGTGCTCCTCCAGCAGTTCCTGCGATTTCAGAATCAACTCGTTCAGCAGGTCGGCAGTCTTCTGTGCTTCGGGCGTGTCGGCCTTAACCAGCAGTGGGCGCCACTGCTCGTTGGGGTGATCATGGGGTGGGGCACAAGTTATGTGCTTGTTGCCGCCCTTGATTACCAGCAGATGGCGATATTGTATGCCAGTGATGAATTTCACACGCTCGCAACCCTCTCTCTGGTTAATGGGTTTTGCCAATGTCTCGTTCAGATATTCTATCAGCACTCGGGCGTCGTCTGTCTCCAGATTTCCGCCGTTGTGAGTTATAATCTTGCCGTCCTGCAGATTGATGATGTTGCAGCGCAGAGCCAGATCGTCGTCGGCCATTTCGTATCCGATAGATGCAGCCTCAAGCGGTCCGCGACCCTCGTACACCTTGTTCAGGTCGTAGCCCAGTATAGCAGTGTTGGCCACCTCGCTACCAGGAGGAAATCCCTCGGGCACTGTTATCAGTCGTCCGCATCGTCCCTCCTTAGCCAGCTGGTCCATCATCGGCTTCGCCGCATATTGTAGTAATGTCTTCCCGCCCAGTCTTTCCACAGGCAGGTCAGCCATTCCATCTCCCAAAATAATTATGTGTTTCATAATAGTGTCTGTTGATTAAATGTTAGCGATTGACATGATGTTCGCGAATACTCCTGCGGCGGTTACCGATGCTCCGGCGCCGTAGCCTTGTATCAGCATCGGGTACTCTTTGTATCGCTCGGTGGTAAGCAGCACTATGTTGTTGCTTCCCTCCAGTCGGTAGAATGGGTGATTAGCATCCACCTCCTTCAGCGCTACATTAGTCTTGCCGTCCTCCATCGTAGCCACAAATCGCCAACGCTTTCCGTCGGCCTCCAGCTTCTTGCGGCGTGCCTCAAAGTCGGCATCCAGCTGCGGCAGTTTCTTCCAGAAGTCATCCACGCTACCATCAAAGTACTCGTTGGGCACAAACAGATTTTTCTCCACATCGGCCTGCTCCACCTGATATCCAGCCTCGCGGGTCAGAATCACCAGCTTGCGGATAACATCCGTTCCGCTCAGGTCGATACGTGGATCGGGCTCGCTGTAGCCCTGCTCTTTGGCTCGGCGTACAGTCTCACTGAATGGCACGTCGGCAGCTATCTCGTTGAATATAAAGTTGAGTGTGCCGCTAAGCACAGCCTCGATTTTCAGTATCTTGTCGCCCGAGTTTCTCAGGTCGTTTATGGTACCGATGATAGGCAGTCCGGCACCCACGTTGGTCTCGTAGCGGAACCACACGCCGCGGTTGCGGGCCGTCTTCTTCAGTCGCATATAGTTCTCGTAGTCGCTCGATGCTGCTATCTTGTTGGCAGCTATCACACTGATGTTGTGCTCCAGGAACGTCTGATACAGTGATGCTATATCCTTGCTCGCAGTACAGTCAACGAACACTGAGTTGAAAATGTTCATTCCCAGCACCTCGTCCTTCAGGCTCTTACCCTGAGCCTCGGGCTCCTTCAGCAGTTCGCGATAGTTGTCCAGATCTATGCCGTCGCGGCTGTACACACCTGCTTTCGACGATGCTATACCTACCACGTTCAGCTTCAGTCCGTTGCGCTGCATCAGTGTTTCGTACTGACTGCGGATTTGCTCTATCAGCTTGCCGCCCACGGTACCCACACCGCATATAAACAGGTTGAGCACCTTGTATTCCGACAGGAAGAACGAGTCGTGCAGCACGTTGAGCGACTTGCGCAGGAATCGTCCGTCTACTACGAATGATATGTTAGTCTCCGAAGCACCCTGTGCGCAAGCTATCACGCTGATACCACTGCGGCCCAGCGTACCAAACAGCTTACCGGCTATACCCGGAGTATGCTTCATGTTTTCGCCCACGATAGCGATGGTGGCCAGTCCGCTCTCGGCGTGCATGGGGAACATCGCTCCCGTCTCTATCTCCTTGGCAAACTCAGCGTTCAGCACCTCTACAGCGTCGTTGGCATCCTCGTCGCGAACACCGATTGATGTAGAGTTCTCTGACGAAGCCTGCGATACCATGAATACCGAGATACCCTTGTTGGCCAAGGTAGTAAAAATTCGGCGGTTCACACCGATCACACCCACCATCGAGAGTCCGGTTACTGTTATCAGTGTGGTGCCCTTAATACTCGAGATACCCTTGATAGGCTTTTGGTCGTTCTCTATGTGGTCCTTAATCAGAGTGCCCGGGTGTTCGGGGTTGAATGTGTTCTTAACCTTTATGGGGATATTTTTTACGCATACGGGGTAGATCGTGGGGGGATAGATCACCTTTGCACCGAAGTTACACAGCTCCATTGCCTCTATGTAGCTCAGCTCGTTGATGGTGTAAGCCGTTTTTATCACACGTGGGTCGGCCGTCATAAATCCATCCACGTCGGTCCAAATCTCCAGCACCTCGGCATCCAGCGCAGCAGCTATGATAGCGGCAGTATAGTCGCTACCGCCACGTCCCAGGTTGGTTGTCTCGCTGGTGTCCTTGTCTCGGCTGATGAATCCCGGCACCACAGCCACGTCGGGCATATCCTTGAATGCCTCGCGTACCAGCTGGTTTGTCAGGTCTACAGCCAGTCGGTGCTTGCCGTTCTTCTTCTCCGTGCGTATAAAGTCGCGGCTGTTCATACGCTTGCCGCCTTTTATCATTGTGGCTACGATGTTCGACGACAGTCGCTCACCGTAACTTACTATTGTGTCTTCTGTTTTCTTCGACAGGTCGTGTATCAGGTAAACACCATAATAGATACTCTTCAACTGGTCGAACAGCTGATCCACCTTGTTGAATAAGTCTACACGTTTCTTGTCATCGGTGATGATAGTGTCAATCATCTGGTGATGCCTTGTCACCATCGCGTCGAATTCTTCGCGCCACTTGTCATCACCCTTCAGGGCCAGTTGTGAGGTGGCTATCAACTTATCCGTGATACCGCCCAGCGCACTTACTACTACTACGACAGGTTGCGTCCGAGCCTCTGCCTCAACGATTTTTTTCAAGCTAAGAATGCTTTTTACGGAACCTACGGACGTTCCGCCGAATTTCAATACTTTCATATTCCTATGCAATT
>Ga0310695_10004262_pt1 | contig 26671 bp, 17 predicted proteins | sample RumenRJG_04DNA_FD_203882 | JGI IMG/M metagenome (GOLD analysis project Ga0310695, IMG submission 203882) | Bovine rumen microbial communities from Lethbridge, Alberta, Canada - RJG_04 (v2) (version 2) | ecosystem: Host-associated > Mammals > Digestive system > Stomach > Rumen | place: Canada... | reverse complement strand
GAAACATCGTCGAAGCACACTGTCTTGCTGGTTCCCTGACCCTCGATCCTCAGCCGGTAGCGTCCGGCCGCAGTAATCGTGGCGGTGCCAGTATAGGTGCCGACCGATGCCCCCGGCGAGATATTGCCGGAGGAAAAGGCCGTTGCCCCCGTCTCGTCGATCATGCTGGCCGTAAGCTGCTCTACATAGTCCTTGTCCTCCTTCCGCATGCAATGGCGGAAGGAGACTTCATACGTTCCCGCCACCGGCAATTCAAGCGTCTGCTCGACATACTCTGACTTGTATATGGTGAAACAGCGCTCGCCAGTATAGAGCGACGTGTCATTGGGATGCGGCGCAGAGCTTGCCGCGTCCTTGTCGGTAATGCCGCCCGATCCAGTCCAGTGTTCAAGCCGCGCCTGGCAGGTGTTGATGTTGCCGTATTCGGCCGTGCGCAAGTCGTATGGATTGGAGCTGAAGCCGTTCCTCCAGTAGATGTAGGACTCCTCGAAGCCGCCGTTCCAGACGAAGTTGCCGGCGTCCGCGCCAAAGGCAACAGTCTCAACCGCCGCAAGGCAAATTAACCCACACGCGAGTTTTCTGAACACATTCATAAAGACCCTCCACAAGATTTGGCGATATTTTATCACTTGTGTGGGAATCTGCCAACCCCTACTGTGGTAGGGGTTAGCGAGGTGCAGAAATGGCGTTGGCGGCGTTATGGTCGACGGTCTTGAAGTTCTTGCCGTCACCGTCGCGCCAGAAGCGACCGGGCTTCCAGTTGCCGGTGCCGAGGCCGTAGGCCGTTCCCTGCAAGGTGTAGGAGATATAGCCGCTCCAGCCGCCGGGCTGTTCCTCGACTGCACCGCGCTCGCTGTCGCCATCGGGATCATCGGGGATGTAGTCCGCATTGAAGCGCTCTACGTTGAAGTCGATCGCCGTCAAATGCCCACGTCTGCGAAAACGCGGCAGATGCGCGTTGCCCTCATCGCAGCAGTTTATCATCGTCAACGTCTTCGGGGTGCCCCGCTCGAACCAATAACCGTAGACGCAGCGCGCGGCCATGCAGCCAGTCATCACGAGATGGTCTACCTCGTTGAAGACGAAGCCCGTGTGAAGCCCACCCACGTTGACCTCGTTGTAGCGGCTCCTGGCGCTCTCGTCGTTGCTCCCAGGGAGCGAATAGACGCCAATCGATCCCTTCGCGGGCGTCGCCGGCTTAATGTGCTCGTAGCGATCGGGAAAGTAGCGCTCGGTGTAGATGCCGACGAGATCAAGTTCCATCGAGCCGAAATGCCGCCCGTCGATGCCGACGAGCGGTTTCGAGGCGTCATGGAAGAGAATACGGAAGTTCACGAAGTTCACATTGTTGACGTGCGTGTATGTATATGTGTCGCCGCGCCCTTCGGGGATCTTCCCGGCGCCGAAAAAGACGCGGTAGACGCCAGTCGTCGCCATCGCATCCATCGCCCGTTTCGTGACGTGAAGCGTCGCGCCGCGATAGGCACCGTAGACCTTGCCCTCGGTTGTGCCCTTCACCGTCACAACGCGCGTGATTCCGTCGTTGTAGCCGAAGAGGATCGCCGAATTCCCCTCGTTCGTGCAGGAGTCTAGAAAGTAGTCGCCGTCCGCAAGCCGCACTGTGCCGCCAAACTTTAGACGTGCAATCGCCGCGTTGATCGTGGCCTCGTCGTTTGTCCCCGTGCAAAGGAAATCAGCCGCCTTCTTTTCGAAGGAACGCGAATTGGCGGCCGCTACGACCACCTCGGTCGGCGGCTCAAGCACCTCGGAGCCAACGGCGCAGGCCGCGGCGAGCAGAATGTTTGCTATCATCATGGCATTGTCATTTCGTGAACACAAAGAACTCCGGCAGCATCTGTCCGAAGACGCACTTCGGCGTCCAGACGGCGGCAACCTTCTCGCCCTTCTCCCCGCGTCCGTCGAAGCCAAGGCGGCAGACGGTCGCGCCTACCCATTCATCGGCAAGGGAGAAAGAAAGGTTCTCGCGCACGTCACCCGAGAGGTTGTTTACCATCACCATCATCTCTCGCCCATCCTCGGAGACGCTGGCAAGCGTCCAGATCCCAGGCGCATCAAGCGCCATCACTGGTATCGCGTTAGGCGACAGCCTCCGAAATAGGTTCTGCCACAACTCCTGTTTTCTCAGGTTGAGAAGCCCCGACGAGCGATTGCCGACAAGCGAAGTCGCCATTACCGCGGCACATCCGCCGCGCGAGTTTCGAGCAACGGTGAGCGACGGCGTCACTTCCTTGCCGCCAACACCCGAGAAACGGCTCCACACCTCGGTGCCCTCGTGCGGCGTTAGCGTAGCAAAGGTGTGAACCGTTCCTTCCGTTCCCGCGCTGAAGATATAGAACGCATTGACGTCGCGCCCTCTTCGCTTGAGACCCGCCGCAGGAAGAATTTCCTCGCGTATTACCGGAAGACGCCCTCCCGCAATCTTTACGTCCGTCCCGAGATCGCGCCCAAAGCCGCGCTTCACGAGCAAGTCGGCAGCGGGCGCATCAACGAGGACACCCCCCGATAGAATCTTGCCAAGTTCCTCATCAGTCAGCGACTCGACTATGTTCCCCGCAAGAATCGCAGGCCCGTTGGCGCTCATCGTGTAGGGAAGGCCGAACTTTGCCAAGATAAACGCCTCGTCCGCAAGCTGCGCGTCGCGTCCGCCGCCAAGCCCGCGCGTAAGTGCCATTGCGTCTGACGTCCAGACGATGCGCACACCGCGCAGCGTCGTACGGCGCGAGAGGTTGAAATCCCGCACCGCCTCAAGGCGTGGCCTCAGGCGGTTGAACTCGTCAGCGTAGCCACGGTCCTCGAACGGATCATCGAGATACTGGAGACAGTAGAGCAGGAGATTTTGAGAACCTGCAAAAGCCGCGCCCGCCATAAGCGAGCCCATCTGCGACGCAGAGGCGAAGAAACGGTTGTGCGGATAGGGATCCGCCTCGTAGAACGTCTCAATGTCCTTCGGCAAGCGCGCAAGCGTGTAGAACGTGTGCGCAATCGCGCCGGGAACGTCTGCGGGCGTAGTCTGTGCGCCATAGATCGCACCCGACGGACGGATCGCGGGGCGCGTGTTTGACCCCGCGAACGCACGGGCGACCGCCTCGACGGACGCGCCGTCCTTGTCGGCGTTCAACCCCGGCTCGCAGACGCAGATGCGAACCGTGGGATCTACTTCGTCGACGGCTTCGCGAACCTTTCTGGCGAGTACGCATAGCGACTCACGCACGGTGCCCGCAAACGCGCGGCGAATCGGCAGGTTCTCGTTCGTGCGGTTCTTGAAAGCGTCGGCGATTTCTGCGGCGGAAAGCTGCTTGCCGTAGATCTTCGCGAAAAGCGCGAGATGGCGCTCGCAGAAGCACCCGCCATTGTTGAGCCCGCGCCCCCACGCAAGCGTGTAGTCGTCCTCGATGTTGATCATGCGAGGACGCGCCGCTGCGACGACCGCCTTGACCTTCGCCGCCCAGTCGGCCTGGAACGCGGGATCAAGCGGGCATTTCTTGTTGTCCGCGCTTCTGCCGCCGAAGGCATCCTCGATAGGACTGAAGCCGGAGACATAGCGGATTGACGGCGAGCACCACCAGCCGACTTCAATGCCGTCGTCGGCTACGCGCTTCGCGATATCGCCGATCTCACGCCCCATCTCGGCATAGAGGTTCGTCGCGAACGGCGCATACATCACCTCGTTGAAACCGGGGCCCGCGATGAAAAAGCGCCTGAGGCCCGACTGCCGCGCAATCGCCTTCAGGTCGTTCGCCGTCTCTTCTACAGCCCCGCGCCGCCACATGAGCGGCACGACTGGATCGAGTCCGTCGGCGGCGAAGACCACCGACGACGCAAGACCTGCCGCAACGACGCACAGAAACCTATGCCAAAGATGATGTATCGCCATAATCCAACTGCCGAATTTAGGTTATATCATTTCCCGCCGACGATGACGGCGCCCGTGAACTCCATGACCCCGCCGCGCTTCGGGCGCGCAAGTGCGCGGAGCTGTTCAAGCCCGCGCCTGAAGCCTTCGTCGTCAGGCGCCGACATGGATATCTTGTCGAAGTTCAGGTCGAGGCGGTACGTGCCCTTCTCCATCGTCGCGTCGCGCGTCGCGTAGACATGGCGGAACGAATCGCTCTTGTCTTCGTGGTCGAACCGCAAAATGCCGAAGTCGAGCGGGTTGTCGAGCATCTTGGCGAAGTCGAGCCGTTTGCCGTTCTCCGACTTGAGCGACTCGTAGCGCGCGCCGGGAAGAAGATCTGGAACGGGCTTGAAAAGCGGACCGAGCGGCGCGGCGTTTATGCCGCGCTTCACGAGATCGTCGCGTATCCTCTGCATCCGCGCCATGAACGAGGGCACGTCTTTCGCGGGGCCGTTCCATAGAACATCGGCGATCGCCGCGAGACGCGGCCAGACGCGCCACTCGACGCCCTTCATGTCAGGGACAAGCTCGGTCCACAGGTTACCCTCCCCGCCGAGGATGTGGCGGCGGAATTCCTCCGGCACGTCCGCGCACGGGTCGAAGCGCGCGATCTTCGCGACATCCAGGAGAACGCCGAACGGCTGGTATTCCTCCGGATCGCCTTCGAGCCCCTGCACATAGTCGAGGTAGCAGAACGTATCGGGGCTCATTACTACGTCGAAGCCCTTCTTCGCGGCTGCGACGCCGTAGGACGCGCCGCGGTAGCTCTGGATGATGACGCTGCGAGGAAGGTCGTCCCACGAGGCGAGTTCGTCCCAGCCCATCATGCGGCGGCCCTTCTTCTCAATGTACAGCGCGACCCTCTTCGTCGCCCAGCCCTGCAGGGCATGGACGTCGGCAAGGCCGTTCTCCTTCATTCGCGACTGGCAGTCTGCGCACTTCTTCCAGTTCGCGCCGGTGCATTCGTCTCCTCCGACATGGATAACCTCGCCCGGGAATAGCTCGCACACCTCGTCGATGACGTTCCGGAAAAACTCGAAGGTCGACTCCTTCCCAAGGCAGTATTCGCCGCAGTTCCAGAGCCCCCTGCAGCCAAGTTCCGGACGCGAGCGGACCGCGGCGCCGGAATGCCCTGGGAACTCGATCTCCGGAACGACGCGTATGCCGCGCTCTGCGGCATAGCGGACGACTTCGCGGATCTGGTCCTTCGTGTAGAAGAACGGGCCGTAGTCTCCGTCGACGACATCGAGCCCCATCGTAGTCGTGCGCTTCGTGCTCGCCTTGCGTACCGAACCAATCGCGGTCAGCTCGGGATAGCGGTCCAACTGGAGCCGCCACCCCTCGCCGTCGGTGAGGTGCCAGTGGAATACGTTGAGGCCATGCTCGAGCATGAGGTCGAGCGTCTTCTTTACGTCGTCGACAGTGAAGAAGTGGCGGCTCACGTCGAGCATGTGTCCGCGCCATGCGTAGCGCGGCTGGCCGAAGACGCACTTCGGCGTCCATCGCGGCACGACTGGATCGAACGCACCGCCGTACGCGGACGCCGCAAGCAAGGCATTCAACGCAAAAAGAGAGGCAACGACATTTTTGTTCATAAGCATGGCGGCATTCCATCATTTCAACAGCAGTTCGCACGGCTCCGCGTCGGAGTCGTAGGTCTTCATCTGTCCGAACTCGCTCTGGTAGGCGCGCACGGCGAACGGCACCTTCAGCCCCGCCTTCGGTTCGACGCCGAGCGCCTTCCAGGGGACGGACATCTCCACCCGCACAAGATTGGGATTGGAGTGTCCGCTCTTGCCCTTGCCGAGCGCGACAACCTTGACGGCCCCTGCAAACGCGGACGGAAGCACCTCGGCCGAGCCATCGTGGAACGCACGGATTTTCCGCCCTGCGCCCAGATCCAGCTCTACTCCGTCGTCCTTGCCCCAGCGCGAGCCGAAGGACATCTTGCCGTTGGCGAAGTTGGCGGCGAGGAAGGAGGCGTAGAGACTGTTGCCGTCCCAGGCGAAACGCGCGAGCGCAGACGAAAACCCGGTCTGGTGTCCGTCGCCGCGGCGGTCGATGTGGAAGAAGTCCCCTTCCCACTCGCCGTCCTCGAACTTGCCGTCCACCGACGGCGCCTTCGGCGCGCGGGCGACTTCCACAGGGCCGCGCCGCGGCTGCGGCACCCGCGGCGGATTCCACTCGAAGGGCGCGTCACGTCCGTTCGAGACCACGTTGCCGCGCCAGTCGGAGATGGCGTCGAGCCAGACGGTGTCGAGCTTGCCGCGGCAGAAGATGCGGTTGCCGGCAAACATGCAGCCGACGCTGTGCTCAAACGACACCACCATGTCGCCGTGTTCGTTGACGAGGGTGTTGTTCCGCACCGCGATCCCCGCCGACATGTGGTTGTGGATCGGCACCGGCATTCCCTCGGCGTAGTTGTCCTCCACCACCGTGTTGCGCGAGTTCTCGTCGGCATAGTAGGCGTGGACGCCGAAGCCTGTACCGCAGGCGACGACATCCTTGACCACGTTGCCGCGTATCGCGCCGTCCACGAACAGCCCGTAGACCGCCGCGCCGTCGTGCAGCACCTGCATCACATGGTGGATGAAGTTGGTCTCGACTCGATTGCGCTCGCCGAAGACGATGAGCCCGCTGTAGGGGACGTTCCTGACCTCGTTCTCGGCGAGAAGCAAGTCCGACCCGCTCGCGAAAATCCCGCATGAAGCGCGGTGGACAAGCCCGGCGTCGCCTACCAAGGTCCGCCGGACGACGACCCTCCCGCCGGAGATGAACGCAGCGCACGCGCCGCACGAGCTGATCGAACAACCGTCGACCACTACGTCGCGGCTGCCGCCGATGTTCAACCCCGCGCCGGCGGTGTTCCTGATCTCAACGCCGCGGAGCGCAAGGCGATCCACATTGCGGACGACCACCGCGGCCGGCGCTGAGATGCCGCCGAAGCCGGAACCGTCGCCACACGCCGGCGTCGCGCCGGAAAACGCGATTCCCTCGATTCTCACGTCGCATCCGCCGTTCAACACAAGGACATGGCGCAGCGCCGGACGAATGAAGTCGAGCTTCTCCACCTCCTCGCCCGGCAGCGGCTGGTAGTAGACCCGCCCCGCACGGCGGTCGAGGAACCAGCGGCCCGGCGCCATGCCCTCGCGGACGTTGAAGATCTCGTACTCGAACTTGCCCTGCGCACCCATCGGCCAGTCGGGGGTCTCCTTCACCTTGACGACCTTCGCCGCGCGGTCGATGCTCTCGACGGTGCAGAGCGAGTCAGACCACATGTGCAGGAGATGGATGTCGGCGCTCGCGAGGTCCATCGAGTCGGGTATGTCCTTCGCGTCGTAGGGCATGACGCGGTTTTCGTCGTCCGTCGGCGGGCGCGACCAGTGCCCCGCCAGGTTGGGCAGGAGAAACGCGCCGAAGCGCGCGGAATGCTCGAAGCGGTTGGTGCCGCCGGGGACGACCGCCGTCTTTACCCAATCGCCGTTCTTCGCGAGCGCGCGGAAGAAGGCCGGCTTGCCGTCAGTCCCCTTCGCGTCGGCGGCCCAGAACGGCGTCCCCTCGACCCGGCTCCAGCCCGTCACCTTGACGCCGCCGCAGAGCTCGACCTCGCCGGAGCGCTCGGCGCGAAGGACGAGCCCCGTCACGGCGGAGACCTCGAGCGGACGCTCCAGAAGGTAGCGCCCCGCCTTGACTGCAATTTCATGCGGCGCCGACTGGTCTCTCGCGGCGGCCGCGAGCGCGGCGGCGAGTTCCTCGAGCGTGCCGACGGCCACCGAACCGGCCGAAGCCGCCGTTGCCGCCGCCAGCGGCGCGACATTCGTCACGTATCCACCGGCGAAGCTGTCGTCTGCTACGCGCTTCGCGATATCGCCGATCTCGCGCCCCATCTCGGCGTAGAGGTTCGTCGCGAACGGCGCGTACATCACCTCGTTGAAACCGGGGCCAGCGATGAAAAAGCGCCTGAGGCCAGACTGCCGCGCAATCGACTTGAGGTCGTTCGCCGTCTCCTCTACCACGCCGCGCTGCCACATCACCGGCATGATCGGCTCCATCGCCTCCGCACAGGCGGCGCAAGCCGCCAACACAATGCCAGCCAATATAACGGCACTCTTCATCAGTCACTCTATCTTCGTCACCGCACGAAGATGACGAGCCCGCCTGTACTCTTGTAATCAGGAAGATAGACCGTCTCGGACCACTTGCCGTCGCCGGTGTAGAAGCGGACGTAGACCGTGTCGCGCGCGAGAGCCGGCGTCGTGAACTCCGCCGTCTGCGCGTTCTCCGCAAACGCGCCGAGCCGCTCCGTGTGCTCCCATTCTGCCGCGTCCATCGCGGCGTAATCCGCCCCCCACAGGGCATAGACATCGGTCTCCGCCGTCGATTCGACGTCGCGGCGCAACGTCACCGTCAGCGTCCGGCCGACGAAACTCACGGAGTCGATGGTCAGAATGCCTCCGATGTTAACCGCAGAACCTGCGAGGAACGGCGTCGCGCTGCCGTTCGGGCACCAGACGCCGGCGACAAGATCGTAGAGACCATAGGTGCCGTCCGAAATTTTGCGAACCGGCACGAAATCGTGTATCAGCTCGCGCGGGGATGCGGAGTCGTTGTAGAACTTGAGGGAGTAAAGGCGCATGACGCCAAACTGGTCCGGATTATTCCCCTGCCCGTTGCCGGCGGCGAATACGAAGACGTTTGGCCCGGAAATCGCCGCCTGTGATACGTTTTGGATATTGGTCGTCGCTCCGCAGATCGCGCGATAGTTGCCAGTGTTCGTACTCTCGTCAAGCGTGATCTGCATCCTCTCGTTTCTGACCAACTTGGCATTGTAGGCAGGCATCGTCGCATTGTACCAGAACAGTCCCGTGGGGAATGTGCCGCTGCCGCCAGTGCTCGTCGAGATCAGCAACTTTGCGTTCTGATCCTTGACGACAGACGACAAGTAAACGCCATAGCCGGTATCGCGATCGTCTGTGTCGTGGAACGCCCCCTTCTGGAACGAACTGTAGCCGATGAAATCAATGGCGAAGCCCAATCTGACACTGTTCGGCGCAAAGCCGCAGTCGATATACTGGTGCCCCGTGTCCGTCGATTCAATGTATTCAACCGCCTCAAATCCGCCAGGCAACACGCCGGCTGGCATGATGTCAAGTGGCGTTGAAAACTCAACTACTTCACCCAGCTCCACCGTTCCGTTCGCGGCAACGATGCCAAACTGGAGCGTGTAGTCGGCTCCAAGCCGAAGACCGGGGATTGTGGTTTCGTAGTGTCCAGTGAATTGCGTGGCACGCGCCAGCCAGTTCGTGTCGGCGTGGTCACCCGTGCGGTATGTGACGAAAATATCGTATGGATCAACTTCCGCCCCCGCCGGTAAAATCGACGCCTTCGCCGTCGCCGAACCATCGGCGTTCGCCGATACGGGGCTGGTCTTGTACAGGCAGACGTCGCGCCGGCCGGCTTCGTCGGGGGCGATCAGGCCCGACATGCAGATTTCGCCAAGCTGGACGTTGTCGTTGTTGCCGGTCGATCCCGTGAAAGCGAAACGAACATGCCGAAACGCCACTGGCAGCTCAAGCGAGAAATCGGCCGTGTAGCAGCCGTTCACCGGGCCATAGGAGGAACTCGTCAACCCGGAATGGCTGTCAACCAGCACCCAGTCGTCGTCCGAGGCCGGGTTTTCCTTGTCGCTGACCTTGACCGTCCACGCAGCAGGAAGACGGTTGGGGATTTGCCACCCGCTGGCCGTCGCCACATTGGCCATGCGAAAGCCGTATTGTCCCAAGAAGAACGGACGGTTTCCAAACGCCGCCGGATTGAAGGACACCGTGACCGTCGCGCCTTTTGACAAGACGAAAAGCACGCGGCCGTTTTCGGAGTCAGACTTGTTGTTGTCCGCAGTCAGGTCGCCGTCGAAAAGCTGCATGACGGCGCTCAGGCTGTCGCTGGCCGAATGTGCACCGGTGTACGCCACAGTAAACGGCGACTCGACTTCGCTCTGCCGCACCGTCTCCATGATGTCGATCACGGCGAATTCGTTGGTGCTCGCCGCCAGCGCGGCGGATGCGCCGCAGAGAATCGCGGCCGCGATCAGGAGGCTACGATATCTGCCCATAGAAAACCGGTTGTTTCGCGAAGTTATCACGGCATACTCCTTTTGCGAGTTTGGGTATATTGTACCATAATCCCGCGCTTTCGCACACCCCACTAAATTAGGGGGGCTACTTCAACAACCTATCGGCTGGTATGACGACATCAAACCCATGCTCGGCCTCTATACGCGGCGAGTGGTTACCATGGTGGTTACCATGGGGTCTGACACCATAGCATTCCCCATAGCATTACTACCTCACGAAAATAGTGAGACCGTTGGCGCTGGCGGGTTGGTCGGGGAGATAGACGGTCTCGGACCACTTGCCGTCGCCGGTGTAGAAGCGGACGTAAATGGTGTCGCGCGCGAGAGCCGGCGTCGTGAACTGCGCCGTCTGCGCGTTTTCCGCAAACGCGCCGAGTTGCGCCGTGTGCGCCCATTCTGCCGCGTCCATCGCGGCGTAATCCGCCCCCCACGCGGCATAGACATCGGCCTCCGCCGTCGATTCGACGTCGCGGCGCAACGTCACCGTCAGCGTCCGGCCGACGAAACTCACAGAATCGAAGGTCAGATCGGCCCCTCCGACCGCAGGGCCTGCAAGGAACGGTGTGGCGCTTCCGTTCGGGCACCACGCATTGGCGACGACATCATAGACGCCGATGGCGTTGTCTGATTTTCTCTTCGCCGGCACGAACTCGTGCGTCAGCTCGCGCGGATTGACGCCGTCATTATATGTCTTAAGCGAATAAATGCGCATCACCCCATACTGGTTCGTAGTCCCCGCGCCATTGCAACATGCGGCAAGAAACAAGTTGGGGCCGTTGAGGTCGCTTCTGGTAAAATTGGTGCTGTTCGTCGTCGTGCCGACAATCGTCGTGTACTTCCCCCCTCCCACGAGAAACCTCATCCGCTCATTGCGGACAAGTCCCGCATTTTTCGCCCCGTTGTAGAGAAACATTCCTCCAGTATAAGAACCAAAACTTCCGGTGCTGGAGGACAAAACAAGATTCGCCGATGCTGTCAGGTAGCAGCCGTATCCATCGTCGCGATTTCCCTTGTCGTAGTAGGCCCCGCGCTGAAATGCATTGTATCCGATAAAATCGAGGTCGAAGCCAAACATCCCAGTTGGCGCAAATCCACAGTCGATGCACTGGTTGCCCGTGTCAGTCGATTCAATGTATTCAAGTTCGGTATATCCCGCCGGCAGCCGACTTGGAATGAGATCGTCGGCTGACGCGAAATTGACCGCATCGCCCGTGCTTACGGCTCCGTTCGCGGAGACGGCGCCGAACCGAAGCGTGTAGCCCGCGCCGAGCCTGAGACCGGTCACCTTGGTTTCGTAAGGCCCCGTCAACGTCGTCGCGCGCGCCAGCCAGTTCGTGTCAGCGTGGTCGCCCGTGCGGCATTCGACGAAAAGGTCATACGGATCAACCGCCTGCCCGGCCGGGAGAATCGACACCTTCGCATCCACCGAGCCATCGCCGTTCACGGACTGGATTTCGGTTCCGTAGAAGGCGACGTCGCGCGCATCTTCGTCATCCGGGCCAAGCAGCCCCGACATGGTTATTTCGCCGAGCGAGACATAATCAGTGGCCACGTTCGGCAGTGTAAACGTGAAGCGGACATGACGGGTCGGAACAAGCGCCTCGGGCGTGAAATCGGCTGAGAAATAACTGTTGTCCACATTCGAATATGAAATCGGCCTCTCCCGGCTGTCAACCAGCGTCCAGTCGTCCTCGCTCGACGGCGTCTCCTTGCCGCTCACATGGACGGTCCAGGTGCCAGGCATTCGGCCGGCGATGTTCCATGAGGGGGCGGAGATATTGTGCCACATGCGGAAGCCGTATTGCTGTAGAAATAACTGACGATTCCCGAAGACCGCCGGATTGAAGGAAACCGTGATCGACGGCCCTTTCGAAATCGTAAAGATGGCGCGGCCGTTCTGGTCTGCATCCTTGGTGTTGTCGGCGGTCAGGTCCCCGTCGAAAAGCTGCTCGCTGTGGCTGCCGTCGTTCTCACCCGTCGTCGAGAACGTGAACTTGTTCTCAACCGCGCTCTGCCGCACCGTCTCCATGATGTCGATGGGCGTGAACGCATCTATGCCCGTCGCCCGCGCGGTTTGGATTGCAAAAATCATCACCGCTGCGCCAGCAACGGAAGTCAACGTGCGATTCTTCAAAGCTGTCATGGCACAAGTCTCCTTTATGTCTGACTGGATTATACCATATCAATTATGATTTATGCGGCAAAATGTATTGACTTTTCGGGCAACGAGGTGATATACTTCCCGTCATGAAGCATAAACCGGCAAGGAGAAACGTGCTGCTCACGTACGACAGCGACTACTCAAGCAGCCGCAGAATCGTCTCCGGGGCGCTTCGTCGCATATCCGAACTGTCAGACTGGGATGTGACGACGCTCAACTTCCGCAACCGCGGCTTCCAGCGTTCCGTGCGCCTGCTCGCCGAGCGGCAGCCTTTCGACGGCGTAATCATAGACTCGGACGTTCCGTGCGCCGAAGGTTTGAACAGGACGCTGCCGGACGCCATCTTTGTAAACGCCGCCGCCCCCACGCCCGGATGGACGCGCTTCGGATGCATACCTGACAACTCGGCAGTGGCAAAAGCGGCCGCCGACGCCCTTTTGCGTCTCAGGCTCCCGCACTTCGCCTACGTCGGCGCACGGGCGCACGACCTCGAGAACTCCCACTCCGTCCTCCGCGAACGGAGCTTTCGAAAGATTCTCGCACGGAAAGGCTTCAAGATCTCGACCCTCTTCGTGGACAATCCCGTCTTCACGCAGCTTCTCGCCGAACTCCCGAAACCTGTCGGCATCTTCGCCTACAACGACGTCACAGCGGCAAAAGTCCTCTCAGTGCTGCACGCGACGGGAATTTCCGTGCCTGAACAGGCGGCCGTCGTCGGTGTTGACAACGATACCGACATCTGCGAAAACACTCACCCGCCGCTTTCAAGCGTCGCCCTGGACTTCGAGTCTGCCGGGCGGCTCGCCGTCGAGATACTTGCGGCGGCCCTTGACGGTCGGCGCCGTGTTCCGCACCGCATATTCGGCGTCTTGGGCGTCACCGAGCGCGGATCGACGCAGAGCGGCAGAACGGGCAGCCGGATGATTCTTGCCGTGCGGGACATTCTCCGCCGGGAGTACGGCGAAAAGCTGTCTCTCGGCTCGATTGCGCGGCGGCTGAACGTCTCGCCGCGGCTCCTGACGATGCGCTTTCGCGAAATAACGGGGCGATCCGTCCATAAAGAGCTTCAGGAAATCCGTCTAACTGCGGCGCACAAGCTGCTCATGCTGCGCACACGACCAGTCAAAGAAATCGCCGCCGCATGCGGATTTCCGACGCTCGAGAACTTCTTCCGCCGCTACCGCCAACGTTTCGGCCACACGCCGCGGGGTTGAGCCCCCCGCCAAAACTGCCACAATCCGCCAAACCAGCTCTTCGGGTTACCATAGGATCCCTGCGGATTCGGCAATTGGATTATTGTTTTAGCCGCAAAGAGCGATTCGGCAATTTGCCAACCCCTACCACCGTAGGGGATTGGGGCAAGCGGTCAGGGGCACTCGTTGCCGAGGGCGTCAACCCACTTGCGCTTGGCGGGATCGGTGCAGATTAGAAGCTTGTTCAAGTCGAGGTCGAAGAGCTGCTGCATATACTGCGGATAGTAGCTGCGGCGCTCCTCGCTCGTGCAGGCGCTCTTGTGCGCGTTGTTGACGGTACGAAAGCCCGTACCCGAGCCATCCTCTGCCCAAAGCGGCAGATCTACGGCGTTCACGGCGTTCCAATCCGGCTGGGTGGTGAAGCCGATCTGCCCGCGCCATGTTCCCGGACGAGTCTCGCGCATGAGGTCGCCAAGCTTCTTGCCCGGGACGTGCTCCGCGACGCGCTCGAAATTGAACGACACCATCGTCACCTCCTGCAGCCCGTGCAGCTCGCCGCCATTGTCGCCGCAGCTGGCGAAGAGCGGCATGTTCACGTTCTGCTCGTCGCAGCAGTTGATCATCGTGATCGGGTGGTTGAACGCGCAGTGGTAGGGGTAGTTGCCGAAGGTGTAGCCGTAGAGTCCGAAGGTCGCCGCGCAGTTGACCATGACGACATGCTCGCCGCCGACCTGGAATCCCTGCCCGAAGCCCGTCGCCGAGACGTTGACGAGGTTCACGGGCACGTTGTTGCTGCCGTCAGTCAGCGTGATGCCGATGTTGCCGACGACCGGCGACGGCGGATTGCCGAATGGATACTTGAGCCCTTCCAGCATCGCCTTGCCGAACGCGTTGAGCTTGACGTTGTGAAGCTCGAGACTGTTGACCCGCTGAAAGTCGAGCGCGCGCAGGTTGTGCTGCGAGTCCGGCGCCCAGATGGCCACGTTCTCAAGGTTCAGCGCCGAGCCGTTCATGATGCCCTGCTCCGACCATTCGCCGCGGACGATGTCGACGCTCTCTCCGTCCGCCGGCAGCGCCTCGGGCCGCAAGTAGAAGACGACGCCGTTCGTCTCCATGCCCTTCGCCCAGCCGCCGACATACCGCCGCTCGCCGACCATCGCGAACGTTCGGTGCATGTTGCGGATCACCACCGCCGCGCGCGGGCCGCCGTCGCCGAAGTCGCGGACGGCGTCGAGCCGATACAGCCCCGCAAACACGAAGAGCTGACGTCCGGACGCCGCGCAGTCGTCAATCGCCCGCTGTATCACGAGTTCGTCGTTCGTGCCAGTGCAGACATAATCGGCCTCCGCCTTTGCCGCAGGACGCGAGTCAGAAGCCGCGAGCCACACCTGCCGCGCATCGTCACGCGCAAGGCAGGCGCACCCCGCCAGAAACGCAAACAAAGAAATGCAAAGAACTCTCATCTACCGCCCTTCAAGGACTGGAGTGCCGCCGGCGACGCCGACGGCGAGCCCAATGAAACCACACGCGAGATTTCTTACCATGATTATAGAACCCTTCTCAAGATTTCACCGTAATTTTACCAATTATGCGGGAATTTGCCAACCCCTGCCGCGGCAGAAGTTGGCAAACTACAGAAGTGCAGTTGGAGGCAGTGCCCCTTCTTATCGGACTTCCTTCAAGAGCGGCGGCAGGGATCCCCATACGAGCATCTCGACATACGGAACGCCAGCCGAAAACGCGCGGCCATGGTCGGCATAAGGGCAGCTGACGAACCACGCCTTTTCGTGCCCGAGCGCGACGCACGAGGCGATAAGCAGTCGGTTCTCCTCACTGCGGCACTTCCACTCCCACGGCTCCCGCCCGCAGATGGACACAATGGGCGCGATGTCCTTCGAGCACCAGTGCAGCGGCGCAAGCTCATCGACCTTGGGAAGGAACTGCGGATCGTCGTCGCCGGCGAACTTGCGGACGTTAAAGTGCTTTGTCGCCTGACCGGAAATTGGCGCAAGTCCGGCAAGCTCGCTGATGTCGTGCCCATACGCCTTCAGGTACTGGGGCGCCATGCCGACCATCATCGTGAGATACCCGCCTGCGCTCATGCCCGAGACATAAACCTTCTTCGGATCGCCGCCGTATTCGGCGATGTGGTCGAGAGTCCAGGCAACGGCAGCCGCCGCATCGCGTATGCACACGGCTCCGTCGGTTATCTTGCCGGCCTCAAGCAGACGGTAGTTGACGGCGACCTGGGCTATCGACTCGGAAATGCCGATGAAGTGCTTCTCCCCACCCGTGAGACCGCCGCCGTGGAGCCACACCACGGTCGGGAAGTTAGTCTGCCCTTGAGGCCACTTCAAGTCGAGCTTGCAGCTCTCGCTCTCGGCATACTTGACGTCCCGAAGCAGGCCTTCACTTGCAAAGGCGCAGACGACGCACAAGGCGGCGACAACGCCCATCAGGGCTTTTTTACAGGTGCTCATCGCTCTTACTTCTTGAGGGGAATAGTCACCGACTGAACTGTGTTGGGACCAATCGGGAGCACCGCCTTGTCGCCTTCAAGACGAGCGAGCTTCTGCTCGCTGATCTTCCAAAGCGGACGTTCTCCGGGGATGAGGTGCGAATAGACATGGCCCTCGGCTATCGTCACCGACTTGACGACTGGCTCGCCAGCGAATTTGACGCCCTTGAGCTTGATCGGCATGTCGAGCTTCCTCGTATTGGAGTTGACCATCAAGACCGAGAGCGACGTCTTGTCGGCGTTCATCGTGACAACCCACTCAACATTACCCTTCACCGGGGGCATTGGCTTGTTCTTCGCCAGCGCATTTACCTGCGCCCATGTCGAGCCATAGTACAACGCACACGCCCAGATGATCACGTCCTTGCCCTGCTTCTCGCAGTTGCCGTGGTTGAGGACGAGGGGATGGCTTTTAAGTGCCTCTGTGTAGATGCTGAAAACAGGGCCCGAAGGGCCTACTTCCATGCGCGGCACGCCCTCGTAGTCTGGATCTGGATAGTCGCGCCCCGACGGATCCCACTGCACCATCCAGCTGCCAGTCGAGACGGCGAGCCCGCCCGCAAGCGTCGCGAGGTTGTGGAGCGAGATTCCGTCGATGTTCGGCTGCGCAAGGCACGAGAGGAGATAGTGCCCCTTCCAGAGCGACGACGAAAACGTCTGGTGGCAGCGGTCGTCTTCGTCGGAGCGTTCGCGCCACTCGGTGATCCACACGCGCTTGTCGGCGATCTCGGGGAAGACCTTCGCGAAGTTCTTGACGCGCGCGAAGCCGCTCGGGCCGCAGCCATACGCGGCGTCTGCGCCGTAGAAGTGGTAGATGACGTGGCTCACGTTGTGGAGCTGATTTGACATCGCGACGACAAAGCGCCCAGACCACTGGTTGAGGCGACCGAACGAAAACTCGCCGCCGCCCTGAACCCAGTCGAGCCCCGTCGCACGTGCGCGCACAGCCGCTATGTCGGGGTCGTTTGGACGGTACTCGGCGAGAGGCATTCCGATCTTCATCTCAGGCCAGATGCTCTTCATTGCCGGAACGATCTCGCTCCACCTCTGGCCGTAAAGCTCGGGATCGTTCCCGAAATACGGCTCGTTGCCGAGTTCGAAGCCAGCAACGCATTCCTTGTACCCGTTGTCGACGATCCACTGCACGTAGTCGCAGATGACTTTCTTGGTCGTCTCTATGTCGCTGACGCGCGTTCCCTTCTCGGCGTCACCGTAGACGCCATACTGTTCGAGGCAGAGAATCGCCTTCATCCCGTTCTCCTTCCAGAACGAGAAGTAGGCGTGCGGATCTATCAAGACGCCGTTGCGATACTTCTTCATCATCGCCTCGCGGTCCTTAGTCGTCGCCCACGCCATGCCGCGCTGCCAGAGGTCGTTCGCGCTCCAGGGGCGGACCACCCACGCGCCCGCGTCGCGGATGAGCTTCGCGGACTCTACGCGGTTCGAGATGTAGAACCACTCGGCGATTAGCGTCGACGACTCGAGCATCGCGCCGGCGTAGCCGAGGTCTGGCGCGCTCGTCGAGTTGCGCAAGTCCTTGATCGGCGTATCGTCTGCATCGGCTATGATAGTGACTGGCCATTCCGCCTGCGCCACAGTCGCAGCGGCAATTACCGCAATGCTGCAAATTACTGTTTTAACTACACTCATCTCCAACCTCCTATTTTCAAACTCCCTGCTCCAAGCTCTCAGCTCCAAGCTCCAAGCTCTCAGCTCTAAGCTCCAAGCTCTAAGCTCTAAGCTCCAAGCTCTAAGCTCTAAGCTCCAAGCTCACTTCACGGTTATGGTAACGGTCTGCACGGTATTCGCGGGAACCTCGACCGTCCAGGGGTAGAGGTCAGACGCGCGCGGTGGCTGCCAGGCCATAGTCGTCCACGTCTTGCCGCCGTCTTCGCTGTAGACGCGCCGGTAGACCGGCTCGCGCATTTTGCCGTGCTTTAGCTCTATCTCGGCCGTCAGGTCGTTCTTGCCGCGGTTGACGACAATGAGCACGAAGGACTTGCGCCCCCTTGTCGCTCGGACGATGTACTCGATGTCCTTGTCCAACCTCTGGATCGCATCGTCGGCAACGACGTCGGTGTCAAAGGCATCCATGGGATCCTCGTCCAGAACGGACTTCTTCTGTTCCGGCTTTGCGGCGAAACCGCGCACAATGACGTCCGGATGCGTCTTCTCCGCCAGGCGGAAATAGCGCTCGGACGCCTTCTCCGCGCCCTTCATGACCGCAAGCCGAGTCTGGTTCGTGTCGGCGCTTTCGGCAAGATCCACCTTGACCTTGAACGAATACGCGTGGAGCGAGCAGGCCCATGCGGCGACGGCCAGCGACAGAATGGTTTTTCCGTTCATAGCACTCCCTTTCCTTACGTGCGGGCTTTTGCGAGACCGTTCAGGATGTCGATCGCAGCGACCGGGAAGCGGCCAAGAGGATCGGGGCCGACGTTGAGCATGTAGTTGGAGCCGATCGACGCGCACTTCGCCTTGATGTCGAGGATCTCCTTGACGCTCTTGTAGTGCGTGTCAGTCGGGCGGTAGCCCCAGCTGTCGTTCATCGTGCCGACCGTCTCGTAGAGCCGGCCAGACTCAGTCTTGTCGGCGATGCAGTTGTCTCCTGGCGTCTCGTAGTCGCCGAGACCGTAGCCGAGCCGTCCGTTGATGAGGCATCCAGGCTGGTATTTGCGGACCATCGCCTTCAGCTCCTCGCACTGCGGCGGAAGTATCGTCGACGGAACGTCGAACCAGATGAGGCACAGGTCGCCGTACTGAGTCAGGATCTCCTTCACCTGCGGCTTGCACTTGCGCTCGAAGTAGCGCGAGAAGTCGTAGTCGCGGTCTGCGGGCCAGTCCCACGTGTTGCGCCAGTCCTCGGTGCCCCAGTTCTTGAGCCCCGCCTCGTTCTTCTTGCCGCCGCCGTCGGGCTCACTCCAATCGAGGTCCTGCGAATAGTAGAGCCCCAGCTTAATGCCAGTGTCGCGGCATGCCTCGGCGATCTCGCCAATCACGTCGCGTCCAAACGGAGTCGCATCGACGACGTTGTACTTCGACGCCTTTGAGCGGAAGAGCGCAAAGCCGTCGTGGTGCTTAGAGGTGATGACAAAATACTTCATCCCCGCGTCGCGGGCGTATTTCATCCACTCCTTCGGATTGAAGAGGATGGGGTTGAACGCCTTTGCAAGCGCAGCGTATTCCTTCATCGGAATTCTCTCGCCCCACTGAAGCCACTCGGCATATGCGCGGCGCCCCTTGAGCCCGTTCCACTCGCCGCCAGGGAGCGTGTAAAGCCCCCAGTGCGCCATCATGCCGAACTGCGCTTCCTTAAACCACTTCTTCGTCGCCTCAAGAGCCGCAGAGCCCGCGAGAGAACTCGCCGCCGGATTGGCACTGACGCAACCAGCCGCAACCGTTGCCGCGGCACCGCCTATGAATTGCCTTCTGTTCATGTCGTTGTCCTTTTAGTGCGAGGTTATGCCGGCGCCGTAGTTGCCACCGGACGCGGTCGTCATCTGCAAGTCCTGTATGCTCACGTTGTCGTTCCAGTAGCGCCACCGCATGCCGACGACTTCGTAGAGCTTGTCGCGAAGCTCCATGCAGCCACGCGGGATGTTCGTGGTGTATGCGACGACAAGCTCGTTGTCTCGGTCTACAAGCGCTTCAGATCCGCCTGCGCCGCCGTGACCAAAGACGCGGTCCATGCGCCCCGCCTCGCCCCAAAGCCCGTAGCCCATGCCGAAGAGCATGAACCAGTCGCGCTTCATCGACTCCTCGGACGGCAGCGGGTCGCTCGGATGGCGGCACGGCTTCAACGCGGCGTCAAGCGTCTCCTTGCGGATCAGCGGCGGCTTGCCGTCATACCCGCAGAGCCGGTTGTAGAACCTGCAAAGAGCATCGGCCGTGGAAACCGCCCAGGCAGAGGGCAGAAGCGCCTGCCGCGCCCAGTCCTCGTTCATGTTCTCGACGAACTGGCCCGACCAGTAGAGGGCGACACGCGGATACTCTTCGCGCGGAACGACGAAATAGAAGTCCTTCTCGATGCCCGAAGGAATGAGAACCTCCTCGTCAAGCACCTGCTTCAGCGGTTTTTTCATCGCCACTTCAAGCGGATGGCCGATCATCCACGCGTAGGCATAGGGGAGATACGCCTGCGTCGTGCCGGGAACGCCATTCGGCTTGTCGGCAGCGGCAACGCGGCACACAAAGTCCCAGTCGCAGAGTTCGCGGTCCGAAAGCGCATGGTTGCAAACGGGGTTGTTCTTCCCGCCGGGCGCGCCGCCAGGAAGGCACGTGCGGTAGCCGAGCGTCTCGCGCAGCGTCAGCTTCTCCTTGCCGTCGCCCGTGAGTTCGGGCCACCAAGTGCAAAGGGGCTTGTCGTAGTCCATAAGCCCGCGTTCCACAGCGCGGTGGCAAGCCGTCGAAAGAAGCGGCTTCTCCGTCGAGAAGATCGGGAAGAGCGTGTCTGCCTTGACGGCCGCAGCGTTCGCATTCGTGGAAAGATGTCCAGCGAAGACGTCGACAATCTTCTTGCCGCCCCTGTAGGCGCAGAACTGCATGCCGCCCTCCATGCCGTCGGCAATCGCGCTGTCGCAGAGCCGCTGGCACTCGGCCTGCATGTCGAAGTCGCGGACGAGCTTCCAGCCGGCGGGAAGAGTCTGCGACACGGTCGCCATCTCGTCCGCAGTCTCGCGCATCCAGCGAATGTCGAGAATGCCGTCCTTGACCGGGAGCTTCACGCCGCAGAACGTAAGTCCGTTGCGGACGGTCGGATCGATCGTGACCGTCTTCGACTTCTCGTCGATTGACTTGAGCCCGATTCCTTCGTGGGCGACGGCGGCCATCTTCGCAAGGTCGCAGACGCGCTTCGCCTCCGTGAAGGAAGCGTTGCGGCGCGCATCGCTCGACGCAAACGACATGGCGGCCGTGGCACTGTCGGCAACCGTCGTAAAGCCGACGCCAGAAAGCTCAAATACGCCGCTCTCGGACGCGAACTCTATCGAATCCGCGTCGGCAAGGACGACTGGCGAGAAGGAGACGCCGCCCGGCTTCTCGCCCTTGACGGTCATCTTGCGTCCGCCCCAGCTCACCGTCACGGAACCTGGCTTAACGCAGTAGAGCGAGGCCGTCGGAAAGCCGCGATACGTTCCGTTCGCGCGAAAGACGAGCTTCTTGCCGTCCTTCAGGAAGTAGAGCCAGCGGCTCCCTTCCGTGCACGAGAACTTCGCGCTGCCGAGGACATTGTCAGACACCTTCACCTTCGCCGCCTCGTCGGCGGAAAGGACGGCGTAGCCGATCCCATGAGGAGTCGCTTCACTCGTTAACGTGGACATGCGCCAGCCCTTTCCGCTCACAAGCCGGAAATACGTAGGTTCGCTACCGCCCGCAGTCCATCCCTGGAGCTTTCCGTCCACGGCCACCTTACACGGCACGGCGGACGTAACGGCGACCGTTAGTGGCCCTTCGCCAAACGAGAACCACTTGATTAGCGTGTCGGCGAACGCCGCAGTTGCGGCAGTCGCGCACAATATGCTTACTACACTCTTTTTCACTTTCATTCGCATTGTCCTTTCGTGCAGCCATTGCTACATGCAAGGCCGCTTACAGAAGACATTATAGCACGACCTCTTCGATTTTGCCTACCCCTACCATGGTAGGGGGTCGTGCTATGCGACCTTAGCGGGACGAATCGCCAAAGACAGCGCGGCAGAAGATGCCGCTCGGGCACTTGAGACCAGCGCCATCGAGCGTCATCTCGCCAGACTCGAGCCGTGCATCCGGCCATAATTGGCCGAGGATGTTCTCGGCCACAATCGGCGAAAGCCCCGGCGTATGGCTCGAAAAAAGGACGAAGCGTGGTTTGTCACTCAGAAGATCGCGCACGAGCCCAAGCGTCTCCTTCAAGTCGCGCTCTATCTTGTACATCTCGCCACCTGCGCCGCGCCCGAAGGTCGGCGGATCAAGGATCACCGCGTCGTAGCGCCGCCCGCGGCGGATCTCGCGCTTCATAAACTTGTGCGCATCGTCGACGATCCAGCGGATAGGCGCGTCGCCAAGGCCGTTCAGCCGCGCGTTCTCGCGCGCCCACTCCACCATGCCCTTCGACGCGTCGAGATGGCAGACCTCCGCGCCGCCAAGCGCCGACGCCATCGTGGAACCACCGGAGTAGGCGAAGAGGTTCAACACCCGTGCATCCTTCGCCATCCCTCGTATCCACTTCCACTGCGCCCTCTGCTCCGGGAAGATGCCGAGATGTCCGAAGTCTGTTCCGCCGAGCTTGAACTTTATGCCCGCAGTTTCAATCGTCCATTCCTTCGGGAGATTGGTGCGGCCATGCCAGCGGTTACCGTCCTCGCGATCAAACGAGGCGTCTGCTCGATCCCATTCCGCCTTCGGACGTGAAGGACGCCAAAGTGCCTGCGAGCAAGGACGCGCGAGCACATACTTTCCGAATCGCTCAAGCTTTCGCCCGTCGCCAGAATCAAGAAGTTCGTAGTCGTCTTTCACCGTCAAAGAGCCCCTCACCAAAACTGCCATTTGCCGGTCTCGAGGACATATAGCCCAAGCGCGAGATTCGTCGTAACGTGGGCAACAATCGCAGAGACAAGACCCTTTCGCAAGGCGAGCCAACCGTATAGAATGCCCGCTACCGCGCCAACGAGCCAACGGTCGTGCTCAACGGCGAAGAGCGCGACCATCCACCAGAAGCCCGCAAAGCGCATTAGCCACCGGCGGAAGAAAAGTTCTTCCGCAACGGAAATGACGAACGCGCTACCGAAAAGCCGCACGAGCTTGTAGATCATCTCGCTTTCGCCTACGGCATTCGTCCCGCCGTCACCGTAGATGCACCACTTGCGATACCAGTCGAACTGCTCGGGCCACACCCAAATCACGAGGACAAGAATTCCGACGAGAACTCCCCACACGAGTTCCGGCAGCAAAGTGGAGTTCCTGTAGATTACGCCGTGGTGATGCTCGAGATACACGAGGCACGGCAGAATGATGACGAGCGTGACGAGCGAACGCGCCGCGTAACACTCGGAAGTCGACGGAAGAAGGAGCATCATCGCCATCCACACCGCGTACGGTAGGATCGAGACAAAACTCTTCTTCGCGCGATATGTCATCGTTTGAGCCCCAGTTGTCTTAGAAGCGCGTCAATCGTCGGCGCACGGCCACGGAAATGCAAAAACACGTCGTATGCAGACTCGCTGCCGCCAAGCGCAAGAATGGTGTCGCGGTACGCCTTGCCAACGCGCTTCACCGCCGCGTCGTCGGTAAGCCCCGCCTCCTCGAACGCGCCATAGCAGTCGGCGCTCATAACCTCTGCCCACTTGTAGCCGTAGTAGCCGGCGGAGTAGCCACCCGCGAAGATGTGCGAGAACGCGCAGAGGAAGAGATCTTCCTTTACCATCGGCATGTCAAAGTGGCGGAAGATCTCCTCCTTCACCTGACGCGGCGTCTTGCCGCCGTTCTCGCCTATATGCAGGAGCATATCGATCTTCGCGAGGGCGAGCTGCGCGCGGCAGATCGTCGCCGCGCGGAAGTTCTTCGCGGCAAGCACCTTCTTCTTGAGGTCTGCGGGAACGACGATCCCCGTGCGATCGTCGAGGCACCAGTTCTCGTTGAACTGGCTCGCTACCTCCACCGCGTCCCATTCGACGAGCGAAAGACCGGCCGCACCTTCTTCGCCTACCTTCGTAAGCATGCACTGCGTCGCGTGGCCGAACTCGTGGAAGAGCGTCTCGACCTCGCGCATGGGGAGAAACGACTTGCCGTTTTCGTCGGGCTGCGGGAAGTTCGTGCAGACGAGCGCGAGCGGAAGGACGCCCCTGCGGTCGCAGCGGTCGTCGAACGAGTTCATCCACGCGCCGCCACGCTTCTGACCGTTTCGGACAAACGGATCAAAGTAGAAGTAGGCGATTGGCTTGCCACCCTCGGACATCTCGAAGAAGCGGACGTCGGGATGCCACACGGACGGCTTCTCCGCGCCCTTCAGCTCGCGGATGTCGACGTCATAGAGGAATTTCGCCATCTTGAAAAGCCCCGCCACCACGACCTCGACCTCGAAGTACTTCTTCAGCTCTTCCTCGGAGTAGGAGTACTTGTCCTCTCGGAGCCGCGTCGCATAGAAGGACTGGTCCCACGGCTCAAAAGTATCGACCGCGCCCTTCGCGGACGCCTCGAGCTCGGCCTTTTCCTCGAGGGCGATCTTCTCGGTCGCCGCGTCGAGATCGTCTATCATCTTCATCACCGCCGCTACGGACGGCGCGCTCTTGACGGCTATCGAAAGTTCCGCAGGGTTCTTGAAGCCGAGCAGCCTTGCCTTCTCGAAGCGGAGAGCGAGAATCTCGTCGATCCTCGCCGTGTTCTCGGGCGCGCGCGTCGAGCGGGCGCGGAAGAGCTTTTCGCGCACTTCGCGGTCGGCGCAGTGCTTCATCGCCTGCGGGTAGTTCGCGTCGTCGATCGTGTAGGTCTTGCCGTCCTTCTCGAACTTGAACGCGTTCGTCGCGTCGAGGACGGCGTTGGAGTAGTCCATCGAAAGCTTCGAGAGGCGCTGGGAGATTTCGTTGAAGCGCTTTTTCTTCTCGCCCTCGAGCGAGACGCCCGCGAGTTCCGCGCCCTGGATCGACTTTTCGAGAATCCGTATGCGCGTGGCGTTCATGCTCGCGCCGCCGCACGACTTGAGGCGCATCAGCACCTCTTTCGCCAAGTCGTTAAGCCGCTTAGACTGCGATACCCTGAGCGAGAATTCCACGATCTTCGGACGGAAATCCTCGTCGACCTTGCGCCAGGCGTCGGAGTTCATGACCGACATCATGTGGCCGACCATGCCCCAGAGTTCCCATAGCGGGCGGGTCGCATCCGCAAGGGCCCATTCAAGGTCTTCAAAAGTCTGTGGAGACGATGCCTCTATCTTCGTTACGCCCTTCTCTGCTTCTTCGAGAAGGCGCGGCAAATCCGCCGCGGCCTTCTCAGGCGTCAGCGCCGACCAATCGGGAAATTTGTTCATGGACAAATTATAGCATATTGCCATGGAACTTGCCAGCGGCCTATTCGATTGCGCCAATTTTTCGGAAATGGTATCATATCGCGGACAAGGGCGGGTGACGCCTGCCCTGCAGCAAGGCAAAGGGCAAGACATGAAAACACAACTGGCTATAGCAGTCTCTCTGGCATGCGCTTCGGCGTGTTTCGCGGCGAAACCTGCGCCGCAGAAGTCCGGCGGCGCGGCGGCTGCGCCAGTCGTGTGGAAGCTCAAATTCACCGAGGACTTCAAGGGCACGAAGCTGAACGACAAGCTCTGGACGCGCATAGGGCCGGGAACTTCAGACTGGAACAAAAACATGTCCAAAAGACCCGATCTCATAGCGGTCAAGGACGGGCAGCTCCATGCCTACGGGGTGAAGAACGACGATCTCGCCGCGGACAAGCGCAGCGTTCTCACCGGAGGTGTCTCGACCCACGGGCATCTCGCCGTGAAATACGGAAAGATCGAGGTCCGCTGCAAGCTCGAGGCGCAGAAAGGCGCATGGCCGGCGATATGGATGATGCCCGAGAAGCAAACGTCGAAATGGCCAGACTGCGGAGAGATCGACATCATCGAGCGGTTGAATTCCGACGGCTTCGTCTACCACACCGTCCACTCCGCCTGGACTGCCGAGCACAAAAACGACCCGCCAAGCGGCGGCAAGGGAGACATAAAGCCGAACGACTGGAACGTCTACGCGATCGAATGGACGCCCGAGAAGATCACGTGGACTGTAAATGGAAAGGCGACCCACTCTTACGCCAAGGTAGGCGACGATCCAAAGCGCTATCCGTGGACCGAGCCCTTTTTCCTTATGATCGACATGCAGCTCGGCGGCCAATGGGTCGGCGCGATAGACGAATCGACGCTTCCGACGGCGATGCACGTCGACTGGGTGAAGATCTACTCCGGCTCGCGCAACGGCAAAACCTTCACCGAATTCCTAAAGCCGACCAAGTAGCGTTTACCATGGGGTCAGTCCCCACCGCGCTTGCGACGCGTCCCTTCACCTGACCCGCCTCACTTGATTCCACTCACTTTGCGAGCGCGAACCTGACCTTCGCGGATGCCTTGCCGTCATCTCCCGCACGCACCACGAAGGAAGCGATGGAGAAGCCGGGATTGGGCGAGTTGAGGGGCTTGGGGCCCTCCGCCTCGGAGACGGACCATGCGGACGCCTTCGTTCCCTCGCGGACCACGTTGAGCGCATGGTCTCCGTCCGTCAGAGAGAGGCTGTCACCCTTCGCCTCGGCCTCCGCCTTCAGGACGAACTGCCAGTGGACATCGGTGCCGGGCTTGAGCCCAGAAAACGAGTCGGACACCTCAAACGTCTTGCCGTCCTTGGAAAGCGTCGCGACGCGCGTAACGTTCGTCGCGTCCGGATACAGGGACGTCAGGTCGATTATGGCCGAGGGGGAGGGAGAGTCGACGGCGTTCACGAAGTTCGCAAAACCCTTGACGGACTGCTGCGCGTCGCCGATGCGCGGCACGTTGTGTCCGAACGTGTTGAGCCTGAGGAGCGACCAGCGCGAGGACTCCTGCGACATGCTCCAGAGCGAGACGGTCTTCATCTGCTCGATGCGGTTGTACTCCTCGCACGGAAGCTCCCACGCCCAGCGCACCCCGGCCATGTCTAGGACGAAGTTGCCGCCGTCCATGTGTCCGTGGTTCGCGCTCGGGCTGCCGCCCTTGAGCCCCGCGAACGAATCGCCCTTGCCCCATCCGGAGCGAAGC
>Ga0310695_10004260_pt1 | contig 26679 bp, 23 predicted proteins | sample RumenRJG_04DNA_FD_203882 | JGI IMG/M metagenome (GOLD analysis project Ga0310695, IMG submission 203882) | Bovine rumen microbial communities from Lethbridge, Alberta, Canada - RJG_04 (v2) (version 2) | ecosystem: Host-associated > Mammals > Digestive system > Stomach > Rumen | place: Canada... | reverse complement strand
CTTTTGCCTTGAAGTCCTTGCTGAATGTCTGTCGTTTCTTTGCCATGTGCTAACCGCCTTATTTTTTATCGGCTGTTTACACCTTAAATCCGCTCCTTTTTCTGTGTTGTTTTACGCACTCATTTTATTCTTCTGATATTTTTTTCAAGTTTTTTAATATTTCTAGGCAATTCTTTTTTTGCTATAAAAAGTTTGCAATTAAGTATTACAAATGAATTTGCAATCTTTTGAAAAACATTCTGCTTAAGAATAAGTTTGGAATATTTCTTTTGATTCTCATATATGTATTGTGGAAAAGATTTATCAATTTTGACAGGTTTGTAGCAATAATCCTTTCTGTCTAAGATATCCTTTCCGATATATATTTTTTTCATGACAGCTTTAGTCGTCATATTCCTGGAAGTATTAAAATGCTGCTCACATATTGACTGCCTTTTCTTTATGATTGCTTCTGCTCCGCCGCAATAGGAAAAATGCCAGCCTCCATTTTTTATCATCCTGCCATTGCAGAAACGCAAGTATGTTGGTAAACCTCTCTTTGAAAACTCATAATAACATTGAGCAGGTAAATCCTGTTTTGGATCCTTCAAATCTCTATAACGGGCAAGTTTTGTTCCATGACTCCATACAGGATCTGATATATTTATATTATTAACAAAATAATACATCATTTTCTGCTCTAAAGTCTGAATGCCAGTTATATTTCCATCCTTATATGCAGAAATAACTTCAGGATTTGGGATTTCATCAAGATCAGAAATTAAAATAATATCATCGTCTTTTGCATCCTTTAGCCCATGCATAATACAGTCACGCTGATAATTTTCAAGCTGCCATTTATTACCATTTGGATCAAGTTTCGAAGGAAGAATTTCCGGAATAGTTTCAACCTTTACATGTATTATTTTATCTGAAAACTTTTCAAAACGAGATTTGTTATTCTCGTAATAAAACTCTTTTTCCATTCGAGTTTGCGTATATGCCATTTCGACCAATACAAACTTATCAACTACCTGATTAAGAACATTCAGCCTTATTTCTAACAAATCTAATTCATTAAAAAACGTAAAACAATCGTAAACCATAATTTCCTTTATCTATTATAAATTTTATTTGTTACAAACCTCATCCTCTTTTTTAACTTTCTTAATGGAATCAAGACATTTTCTTAAAAGTTTCTTATTTGTTGCTCTATAATCAGCTATATTAAAAAGTCTTCTTTGCCTTTTTGCGAGCCTAGAATTTTCGAAACAGATTCCTTGTAAGCAAAAAATTAATTTACCTAAAAGAGTTAATTTCAAACTCAAAATTGATGATGGTAACATTACCAATTCAGAATAATCATTCTTGTCAAAATCAGAATAATAATGTTTAATATCATCTGTTCCAATTCCTACGAATACATACTTCATAAAATTATCTACCTATTATTTTAAATATTGCTTTTTTATATGGAGAAAGAGTCTTTCTAACTTTTTTTTCAAATTGCTTTAAATTCTTCATAAATGCAATGTTATTCAAATACATCTTACAATTTAAAATAACAACGCAATTCATGAGCTTTTGAAAAAAATTCTGACTAAGGATATATTTTTTATATCTATTTTTATTATTCCTTATATATTCAGGAAATGATTTATCCAATCTTAAGCATTTATAACAGTATTCTTTTCTATCAAGAATATCTTTTCCAATATAAATTTTTTTAAGGACACTTTCTAAAGTCATATTCTTTTCTGTATTAAAACACTGTTCACTTATACTTTTTCTCTTTTGAATGATTGCTTCTGCTCCACCACAATATGAAAAGTGCCAACCCGCATTTTTGACCTGATTTCCAATACAATATCTAAAATAGTTACAACTTCCCTTTTTACTGTATTCCCAATATATTCTTTCCCTTACAGGTACTCCATCTGGATTTTTTAACTCTGAAAAATGAGCAATACGAGTTCCAAATAACCATAAAGGCTCTATGACATTAATATTATTCACAAAATAATACATCATCTTTTGTTCAAAGACATTAATTCCATAACCATGGCTAATATAATCTTTTATCGCTGAAACACTTGGAATTTCGTCAATGTCAGAAACCATTACAATATCATCATCAGAGGCTTCTTTTAATCCCTTAATTATTGAATCTCTCTGAAAACATTGTAACTGCCAGCGAGAATCTGTACACAATTCCGATTTTATTTCTTCCGGAACCTCTGTAAGTTTAACATGAATTATCTTGTCTTTAAACGCTTCAAAACGTTCTTTATTTTCTTCAAAATAAAGAGGTTTTGGTTTTCTTTGAAAAGTATATGCCATTTCAACAAGAACAAACTTATCAACTACCTGATTAAGAACATTAAGCCTTATTTCTAACAAATCCAATTCATTAAAAAAAGTAAAACAATCGTAAACCATAAACCTTTATCTATTAAAAATTTTATTTGTTACAAACCTCATCCCTTTTCCAATATAGATAGGGACAATTAATCCAACCAGTACATAAACCAACGGGAATCCCCTTCCTCTTGGCATATAATAATATGAACCAGATTTGAATGCTTCAATATCAAATTTTATATAACCCGGTAGAAATTTTGATATAATTAGGAACAAGCCGCTTAGTAAGAAAAAACCAAGCATATGATGCATCATTATGGAAAATGTATTGTCTGCAATGGCATTAATATATCTTGATTTTCCTATAACAGGAGTCAGAACCCTTGCAATTCTTAGATAAAACGCAATGCCCAAAAGACCGGTTATTATCGGGTAAACGGGATTTTCAAATCCACCCATAACAATCACAAAGTAAGAAGATGCATGTCCATTCAAAAGGATATAAATAATTCCCAATGAGCAGACAATCATAAAATACCAGAAATTAGAAAGCGTGTCATATTTTTCCAAGTACGTTTTATAGAAATAGCCAAGCATGTAGTAAGGTACAAAAAATAATATTCTGACAATAAAGCGCCACCATTCTTCATTCCAGCCGCCTGCAGAATAGCCTTTTCTGGCAAAATAAATTGCAAACATTCCTATACAGAAATTAAATATAAGCAGAAAAACGTCTTTTTTTGCTCCTTCAAACTTTACAAGAAGCCTGCGTTCAAGAACTGTTATTATTTCTGTAAAAAGCATTGGAACAATAAACCAGCTTGGTGTATTAAAATAAAACTCAGGACCAAATGTAAACGGAAGGTATGTTACCCGCTGCCATGAAAAAGCAGGAGCAAATGTAAATCCAGCTTTAGAAAGCGCACAACATAATAATCCGTAAAACAGATTCCACAGTAAATATGGAATTAAAAGTTTTTTTATCTTTTTAAAGATAAAATTCAATGGACTATTATCTGTTTTTGAATTGTAAAAATAACCAGAAACAAAGATGAACAGCTGTATCCCAAAACCGTATACAGAAAACAACTCTGTCCAAGGAACATAATTTTCTACAATTCCCAAATGTCCGCATAATACACAGAACATCAGCATGGCATAAATAACCTTAAACTGATAGTTAACTTTTTTTTCACTGTTAGTTTTTAAAAGAGTATCATTCATGCCTAACTCCCCGATTTTCTACAGTATATATTTTTTTTACAAAATTCAATATTCTTTGAATTCCAATTGGAACAATTATACCGGCTACAACATATAAAAGAGGAAATCCCCTGCCCCTTGGAACATAGAAATAGAATACATCAACCTTAAACTGTTCTATGTCAAACTCTGGCAGAAAATCAAATAAGCTGGATAACAACATGTAAAACAATTTTAAAATCATAAATCCCAAAATATGATTCATCATAATAGGAAAAGTATTGTTCGCAATTGTGTTAATAAGTTTTGATCGACCAATAACAGGAGTAAAAATTCTTGCTATTCTGAGCCAGAAAGCAATTCCTAAAAGACCAGAAAAAAACGGCAGAAAAGGATTTTCAAAAAACTTTGGATCCATGGCAACAATTGAATAAGAAGAAGTATGTCCGTTTATCAGAATTAACAATAATTCAATGACGATAATTATCATAAAGTACCAGAAACTTGAAAAAGTATCTTTTTTTTCAAGATAGGTTTTATAAAAATATCCTATTGAATAAAACGGCGCAAAATACATAAAACGTGTAAAAAATAACTGCCAGCCGCTACTAGGAGATTTTATGGAAATTGCAACTCCTAAAAATCCAAGAATCAGATTAAAAATGAGCATAATTAAATCTGTTTTAAAACCTGCAATTTTGACAGTTAGTCTGCGCAACAAGACGTTATAGCATTCTGTAACAAACAAAGGAACTAAAAACCATGCCGGATCATTATAGCCAAGCAGACAAGGACTATATAAAGGACTAAGAAACAGTTTATGAAAAGTAACCGGAGCTCCAATTGTTACACCAAATCTGGACAGACAAATAACAAGCACTGCATAAAATAAATTCCATGCATAAAGAGGAATTATCAATCTGGTAAATTTCTTATAAATATACTTGAAAGGTGCTGTATCATTTTTAGAACTGTAAAAATAACCAGAACCAAAAACAAACAGGGCAATTGTATAGCCAGCAACATGAATAAGTTCATTCCATAATGCAATCTGTTCAGAATGAGAATGTGCAATCAATACATTTATTATTCCAATAGCATACAAAAGCTTGAATTGATAATTAATTTCTTTCTTTTTAGCAGGTAAAAAAGAAACAGCCTGAGCCTTTTCCATAATTTAAATCTCCCCTTCAGAAACAGGTTTGTGAAAAAAACTAATTTTTTTTAAAACAAATAGCTTTATCTTATCAACTGTAAACTTAATTAAAAGAGAAAATGCAATTCCAAACAAAACGTATAACAAAGGAATTCCCCTGCCTCTTGGTAAATAAAGGTAAGCTACATCGGACATATATTCTTCCAACTTAAATTCTGGAAGAAAAGAAAAAATCCTTGAGGCAAAATAAAACATTCCTTTCAGAACAAAAAAACCAAAAACATGATGCATCATTATGGAAAAAGTATTGTTTGCAATTAAAATAAGATATTTTGATTTTCCCACAACAGGAACCAAAATCCTTGAAATTCTAAGCCAAAAAGCAATTCCAACTATTCCAAGAAAAAAAGGTGAAAAAGGATCTGGAAAATCTACCATTGAAATAACCTGATATTCAGGAGACTGTCCATTAAACAGAATAACAAGCAAGTCAATTATTATAATTATTGAAAAATAATATACATTCGGCAATGTATCTTTTTTTTCAAGATACAGGCGATAAAAATATCCTAAAGTATAAAAAGGCACAAAATACATTAATCTAGTAGCATAAAGAAAAATTCCGGTATTAATTCCTTTTTCTGAAAGCCATATACCTGTAATTCCAAGGACAAAATTAAACAAAAGCATAATTATATTCTTTTGTTTTTCCGGTATTTTTATTAAAACATAACGAAGAAGGACATTATAAACCTCTGTTGCAAACAGGGGAGCTACAAACCAACCGGGAATATTAAATGAAAATTGAGGTAATCCAAGAAGACAGGCGTATGTAAGTTTTTCAAAAGTAACAGGAGTGCCAATCGTAAAATTAAATTTAGAAAGGACGAAAACAATCAGACCATATGCTATATTCCACAAAAAATATGGAATCATAAGCCGCTTTATTTTTTTTACTATATATTTAATTGGACTGTAATCATAGGTACTGCTGTAAAAATAACCGGAAGAAAAAACAAACATGGCCATATAATAAGTAGTACAATGCATAAGCTCATTAAGAAAAATAAACTCATTACCATGTGCATGTCCGGCCACAACAAAAATAATTCCAATTGCATACAAAACCTTGAACTGGTAATTGATTTTTCTGTCAGGGTCGAATGTTTTTTCGTTTGTTACAAGCTCCATAATTAATTCCGTTAACGTCCGTTTAATAAATCAAAAAGTTTTGGGCAAAATTTTTTAAGGGCAATTCCAAGACCGATTCCACAGGCAGCCATAAGGATTGTTACGCCAAAATATTCTGCAAGACACATAAAGCCGTTTGTCATAGGGAAAACCTTTACCCAGACAGTTCGTATTATTGAACGCAAAATCTTAATGTGCACCGCATACAGGAAGAATGAATATTTTGCAAGATATGCAAGAACTGAGTAAACTCTATCATTCATTATTAAGACTTCTGAAAATTTAATAAGCATTACGGCAGAAACAAATGCCATAAGCATAAGCTGGGCAGTCGGGTACGGTGCCTGAACTTTCCAATAGTAAAGCCACAAAACAAGGAATACCGGTATAAGTTCATACCAGTGCAGTTTTTTTGCAATCCCAAAGAAATCAATATCTTCCTTTGCAAAAATCATTCCAAGACTAAAATAGAAAAGGCTTTCCGGCATTACAATATACGGAAACAACCCTACAAACTCAACATATATAATAAAGATGATAAAAAGAAATTTTGCCTTTTCGTAAATAAATCCCAGAACAGGAGAAAGGATTGTAAGGACAATCAAGTCACGCAAAAACCAGAAATGAGTTAAATAAAGCGTACCGTTACCTACATAACCAAAGAAACATCCGAACCATTCTTTTGGCGACCACGCAAGAAAATCATAGTTACCTATTCCAGAAAGAAAACCTATCCTAGAAACATCACCGGCAAATTTAAGGACTGCGTAAAAAATCATGTTTACAACAGGCCACAGTAAAAACGGCAGTAAAAGGCTCTTTGTCTTTTTCTTAAGCAGAACGCCATAAGAAGTCTTTTTAAAAAACAGAAGGAACGCAGCCGTAATAAAGAACACAGGAACAGCACCACGAGCAATTCCGTCACTTATAATGCACTGCACCCACTTTCCAAACACGCTCTGATTAAAAACCATGTCTGCGCCGACTGTATCAACCCTGTAATTGTTATGTCCAAACAGCACAAGAAGCATAAGGACGATTCTTAATGCAGTTATTTTTTTTGAATTTTCTTCAGAAATTGTACGCTTTACAACCGGCTGTGCATTTACAGTCGCATTCATCACACTCATTTCCTGATTCTGATTTTCCATTTATAAAAATCTCCTTACTACCGTCCGCCGTTCAGAACAAAAAACAGTTTTGGTATAAATCTCCTGCATAGAATTCCAATTAAAGTTCCGCAGACACAGATTATAACAGACAGTATAAAATATTCTGCCAGGTCTGTAAAACAGTTCTGGCTTACATGACCAAACCACACTTTTGTAAAGGCCGGTAAAAAATACGGCATATGAATTGCATACAAAAAGAAAGAAAATCCCGAAAGATACTCAAGTGCATGCACAAGTTTTTCGTTTCCGCTCAAGAGGTTTCTGGAAATCTTTAAGTAAAAAAGACATGAAACAATCGCGCAGAACGAAGTATTTCTTGTAAGCATTACAAAAACAAACGAAGCCACAGCTAGAACTGCAAATTTTTTCCAGCTTACAGAATCTGCAAGTTTGAATGCATCTAAATTGTAGCAGGCAAAATAAAATCCTAATGAATAGAAGATAATTGCATTTACACAGACAATAACCGGACGCAAGTTCGTAAAATACATGTATGCGAGAACAAGCCCATAAGCCAGTGGCGCCTTCTGAACCAGTTTTTTAATCAGCGGAGAAAGAACAACAAGAATAAACAGGTCACGTATAAAATAGAACGGCATTACAAACGGTTCGCATAAATAATTATTGCCTGAAAGGACATCATCGTAATTACCAAAAAAAGCCGCAAGCCAGTCTTTTGCAGACCATTCGTCTACATATGGAAGAACAGAACTTACCTTATCTGGAAAAAGCTTTATGCACACAAACTTGATTAAAATGCGTCCACCAATAATAAGAGCAGGCCATGAAAAAAGTGGCACCAATATAGAAGAAACCCTCTTTTTTAACAGAACCGGGTACGCATAATCTTTGTCATACTGAATGTATGCCGAAAAAGCAAAGAACAGCGGAACCGGCGCTAGCGCAAATGTAAAGTGAAAAATCAACTGTAAAATATGCGACCATACCGCCGGCTGAGCAAAGCTTAATGCAGGATCACTTAAAATGGGCAGTATGGTCTTGTTATTATGAAAAACAATCACCATGCAAGAAAGAATAAATCTTAGTACAGTGATTCGTTTAGACGTTTCTTCTGGAAGCATAATGCAACCATTATACCACAGTATTAAGAATTAGTCATGCATAAGAGACTCAACAACGTCAAATCCGTCATCCCAGTCAAAGTCAAGGCAGTATACGCTCATACCCTTTTCTTCTTTCTTGGTACTGTAATTTGAAACGTTTTTTAAGATTATCTTAGCTGTATTCTTTGCAACCTCGTCTTCTTCTACAAAGAATTTGTCGCCCTGATCGCTGAAGCATACACTCAGGCGGTCCTTATAAAGAATGATCTGAATTGTAATCTGTCCTACATCAACATAGGCATTCAGGATGCGTTCCTTAAGAAGAGCCTCTACAGCTTCCGAAATCTGAGCAGAGCGGGTTGCAGAAAAGTTCATTTCCTTTGTAAACGAACTGAAAAGTCCCAGAATTGGAGAAATTGCAAGTACGTCATTATTAACAGTTGTTGTGCTGACCTGAAGTCCTTTTTCAAGCCTGTGTTCAAGACGCAGCTTTTTAAGCTGAAGGAGCATCATAGATTTAAGCTTACGCGCATCCAGCTTGCCGTTTCCTAAAAGCGGGAACGAATCGAACACAAAGAAATGCGACGGAATCTTGAACTTAGAAATTTTTGTGCGCAGTTCAGAAACAAGCTGCTCTTCGTCAAATTTCTTTCCTTCGTTCAAAACAATGCACGCTTCAATGCTTTCGCCGGTAACAGAGTGAGGAGCCCCCATTACCTTTACTTCTTTAACTGCATCATTTTCAATAATTTTCTGTTCAATTTCTACCGGCGAAACATTTTCACCGCTCTTAATGATAATGTCCTTTATGCGGCCAGTAAGGTGAAGGAAGTTTTCTTCATCAAGGTATCCAAGATCACCTGTATGCAGCCAACCGTCACTGTCAAAAGGCTGAGATTCCGGTGGCAACTTGTAGTAACCGTTCATTACTACATATCCCTTAATTACTACCTCTCCTACTTCACCAGTCGAAACAAGACCTTTTTCTTTTGTCCATATTCTAAGTTCAATGTTAGAAAATGGAGTACCAACACTTGTTGCTCTCTTTTCTATTGGATCTGACGGACGACAGAATGTAACAGCAGGAGAAGTTTCTGTCTGACCGTAACCGTTAAGGAATGTTGCATGAGAAAACTTTTCTTCCAGGCGCATCATGAACACCGGAGTAGAAACGCTTCCGCCAATAAGACAGATTCTTACATAAGGCAGAACCTTAATGTCAAATTCAGGGTGTTCAATAATTGCAGAATATACGGCACCAACGCCTGCAAGGTCTGTAGTCTTATATGTACTTACAACGCGGACAATTTCTTCCGGCTTAACAATTTCATGAAGATAAAGCGAATGACCTTCTGCAATATAAAGGCTTGCAACCATAAGTCCAAAGCTATGGAACATCGGCAATGTATTGCACATGGAATCACCGCGTGCATCCGGGTATTTTTCGCCCATTCCATAGCCGTCATTTATAATACCATACTGAGAAAGCTGAACTGCCTTTGGAAGCGCAGTAGTCCCAGTTGTAAAAATAATAACGGCAGTACGTTTTGAATCTTCTTTTTCGCAGTAAGCCTTTATGCCAGAAACATCAATATTTTCCTTTAAGAGAGACTTAAAGTCAAAAGCAGCGCTTGAAAAATTAAAAAGATTTTCGTGCTTAATTCCAACTGAATCTGCAAGCTTTGTAACAGCATCCACGTCCTTTGTTAATTCGCGGTTATTTCCGTAGAAAATAAATTTTGAATCTGTAAGTTCAAGCAAGTCTGCAATATCTTTTGAAGGAAGGCTGTAATTCATAAGAACAGCAACCGCACCGGCCTTAATAATTGAAAAATATGTTACAGCCCAGTTTCCGCTGTTATATCCCCAAAGGGCAACATGATCGCCTTCTTTTACACCCATCTGAATGATTTTAGCAGCAAATTTATCTGTAATTTCATCAAGTTCTTTATATGTATAAGATTCATTCAAACTGCATACAGCAACTTTAGAGCCAAATTCAACTGCGTTTCTCTTTAAAACTTCAGCATAAGTGATTTCTTTGATTTCCATAAAATCCCCCAATTCCTAGAATTGAAAATAAACAAATTCTGTTTTTCCTGTAACAGAAAGGAACAGTATTGCAAAAACGATTGCATAGTAACATATCCAACGGATTATAAAATGCTGCCGTTTAATAATATAAAAACCGCGTTCAAAACGAGTTACATAATCAATAAGTAAAAGAATCATTACAAGACCAAATGCTGCCGCACAGTGCTTAATTCCAAAACCGCTTAAACTTTCGTCCAGAACAAAAAGATTACGCACTGCCGTAACAATTCCGTCTGTAGAAACAGAATGCAGCGCACCGCTTATTTCTGCCGGAATTTTTAAAAGCATTCCAAAAATATGACCATAGTCTGCCATGCTGTTTACGCGGAACATAATTGCCGCAAAAACAAAAAGTGCAAACGTAATGATAATCTTAACAAACTGCCAGCCGCGCTTAATGCGAAGCCCGCCTTTTACCGAAGAATCATAACGGCCCAGATGGCACGCAACCAGAACCTTTGTGCGTACCGGCGCCGTAAGGATTCCGACAATCTGGTAAAAACCGTGCATTACGCCCCAAAGAACATAATGCCATGCCGCACCGTGCCATACACCGCTTACAGTCATAACAATTAGAAGATTAAGGCAGTGGCGGAATTTAGAAACGCGGCTTCCTCCCAGCGGAAAATAAAGGTAATCCTTAAACCAGGTAGAAAGACTTATGTGCCAGCGCGTCCATATTTCTCCAATCGATTTAGAAAAAAACGGCCTTCGGAAGTTGCGCATAAGGTTAAAGCCCAAAATGCGGGCAACGCCAATTGCAATGTCTGAATAGCCGGAAAAATCACACAGAACCTGAAAAGAAAAGAAGAACGCCGCAAGAATTACGGATGAACCTGTTGCAATTGAAAGGTTATTGAAAATCCCGTTTACGTAAACAGCCAGGCGGTCTGCAACAACAACCTTTTCAAAAAATCCCCACGCCGCAAGCTTAAGTCCGCTTGTAATGCGATCGTAGTCAAAAGTGTAGTCAACCTTAAACTGAGGAAGAAGATTGTTTGTACGCTCAATAGGACCTGCAACCAGCTGAGGAAAAAACGTAACAAACAGCGCATAGGTTATAAAATTACGCTCAGCCTTAACCGTTCCCCTGTAAACGTCAATTGAATAGCCCAATGCCTGGAACGTATAGAACGAAATTCCAACCGGAAGAAGCACGTTCAGCGTTCCAATGGAAACACCGGCCGACGACTTTGCAAGACACCAGTTAATGCTGTCTGCAAAGAAATTAAAATATTTAAAGAAAAACAGAATGCTCAGGTTAGAAACAAGCGAAACCGTAAGAATCAGCTTTTTCCAGCCGGCATATTTTTCCATTAAAATTCCGCTGGAATAGGTAATTACAACGCTTATAAGAATAAGGACTAAATATTCAGGCTTCCAGCACGCATAAAAGAACAGGCTGAATGCAAGCAGTACAAGCTGTGTTACCGAATTCTTTTTTATTACATGTGAACAAAGAATGTAACTAAGAAAAACAATCGGAAAGAAGATTAAAAACTGTACAGAATTAAATGCCATTATAGACTCCCTTCCGAAAGTATTTTTTCGTCCTTAAGTTTTTCTATTATGTCACGCGTAAAGACCTTTGCTCCGCTGTCCGACATGTGGGAAATATCTTTAAAGTATGAATAGTTGTGGCAAAAATCCGGTGACCGGGAATAGTCGTACCATTTGCAGTTTAAGCCGCGTTCTGCGGTTTCAGAAAGAACCTTATTGCGGTAGATTTCGTACTGGTCAAAAAAACCTGTTTCTGCGTAGTATTCGCTTGTAAGGTCAGGAACAGGACAGGTTACAACAACAGGATAAACTTTATGCGCGTTGCAAAGTTCTATCATCTTCATAAGGTAACCGTAATTGTATGCAAAACCTTCTTCGCCCATGTTCGGGAACATCGTTTCAAATGAATGAAGAACCAGATCCTTTGTTATTGAAGAAGCAAATTCTTCATCAGTGCGCTGTTTTTTAGAAGCCGCAGAATCCTGCTTTTTCGGCACAAAATGATCCCAGATTGTCTTAAACGGATGCGAATCGCACACAATCGGAAAAAAGCGCTGTTTTAAAGCATCAAAGAAATTATAGTTTTCTATGTTGGACGGCTTTAAAAACTGGTAATAGCGTTTCTTAATCTTTTCATACTGAAAGTCCGGCTGAATTCCTTCTACCTCCCCAAAAGAAACAAGCAGGAATATTACAGAATTTTCTTCCATGTGATCAATATACTGGTTCAGTATATGGTAGTCATAATTTGTAGCCTGCATGGAAAGATTAAAATTAAACGATTTGTATTCTGGGAATTCAGAATAGTCAAAATTGTATCCGTGGCTGGAACCCACATTTGCAATCTGAATTCCATAAGGAACCTTGCGGAACTTAGTCATTCCGTTGTCTGTAAAATTAAACTCAACATATGAATAAATAAGATTGAGAATTTCAAAAGGTAAAAGCAAAACCAAAAAAAGCTTCACCAGAAGCCGAACTACGCCTTTATTCATATTTTGTAAGTATACAATTATTCGTTTATAAAACTCAATATCACCAAACCGATTTTAAGTAAGTTTTACTGGGGTTTAATAATCAGATATTTTTTGCATTAATCCCCATTTTTGGCACTTTATAATTTGAGTTTTATCTTCTATAATTAGCGATGGTTGAGGCTCTCGACTCGTAAGAGTACGTAGTAAACTACCGCTAAAGATATTGCATTTGCAACATTTACCGATTTCGACAGGCTCAATCACCGTAATGTAATTAACCCAAGGATTTATAATTATGGAACTTAAAAGAAATTCAAATTTTGAACTTTTACGCGTGCTTACAATGCTCTGCGTAGTTGCATCCCACGGATGTTCATTTAACTTTACAACTCCGGGATTCCTAGGAAAATTCTACACCCTGTATTACACTTTCGGCTATGCAGGATTGAATTCCTTTTTCATGATGAGCGGCTACTTTATGGGAAACCGCCCTTACGTGAACAGCAAAAAGAAGATTCTATCTATTTTTACACAGATAATGTTCTGCCAGGCATTTGCACTGATTGCCTTCATCGTTTTTAAGCTGAGTGGCCTTTGCGACTATTCAGCCTTTACAATGATGAATTACTTTGGAATCATAACAGAATTCTACCTGCTTCCTGTTACAAGTGATATCTACTGGTACATTACTGCATATATTATCCTGCTTGCACTTCTGCCTTTAATCAATCCGTTTATTCAGAAACTTAATCCAAAAGGATTTATTGTCCTGCTTTTAGTTGCCGGCCTTATGTGGTTCGGTTTTTCTGAACTGCGTCATTTCAGATATGCACATATTCAGCGTGCAGTTTTCTTCTATTGTTTAGGTGCATTCTTTAAAATCCATGCAGACAAAAAAAGCACAAAACGCCTTGTTGCTGCAATCCTGCTTTTCATTCCTGTTTATCTGGCTTCTGCCGCAGCGTTCAGCGCATTCCACAATCTGCCGGAAGACGGTTCTGCCTACATAGACATGGCTTTGCACTACCTTTCATATGCAATCCTTTCGCCGCTTACTTCAATATTGATTTTTGAAATTTTCAGGAATCTGACTTTCTCCAGCCCGGTAATCAATTTGATTTCTGCAACAACGTTCAGCGTTTACCTTCTGCACTGCCAGCCTTTACTAGGCTATCTTAAGGGGCAATACCTGTTCAGCACAAGCCTGAACATGCCAGAATTTAAATGCCTTATGTTCTCTATAATCAACTGGATTTTAACATTTGCAGTCTGCTCCCTTATTGATTTATTAAGGCTTAAAGTTCTTAACAATAAAATTAACCTTTTAACTGGAAAAGTGTTGTCAGTTATAGATTCAAAACTCTACATCCATAATGATAAAACGGAATAAAATATGAGCGAAATAAAAACTACTGCAGCTCCGGCTGATTCAACAATAACAACTGCTGATACAAACGTAACCGCGACCGCAAAAAAGCCTTTAATCCCGGAAAATGTTTCCAAAAGGATTACGGCACTGCGGTTCCTTCTTATTCTTTTTGTTGTCTTTGCCCACAACAACAAGACATACCTGTTCATGTTGGATACAGAAAATTTCAGTCTTGCGTCCAAAATTTTCTTTACCCATATTCCACAGATTCTGAACTATACATTCTTCGGCCAGGCAGCAGTACCTCTTTTCTTTCTGTTCAGCGCATATCTTCTTGCTAGAAAAAGCGACCCATATGCACTCATGCTCAAAAAAAAGACAAAGGCACTGCTTACTCCTTACCTGCTTTGGCCGGCTACTACCATAGGACTTATGATTCTTGCAAAGTTTGCGCTCATCCTTGTTTTTCCAGAAAAAGTAAGTCATACTCTTCCGTACATAAGCGAATGGACGCCAGAAGACTGGATATGTGCATTTGTAGGAAAATATCCTAAGCACTACAACAACGGACTTTTTGAACCGTATGTCGGTCCGTTCTATTATCTTCGTGACCTTTTAATCATGAATTTAATTTCACCGGTTCTTATAAGGGGAATCAAAAAATGTGGAATTTCGTTTTTCCTTTTGATTTTCGGACTTTTCTTGTATGCACCAGCATTTTTAATCGGCTATTCGGGACTTTTGTACTATTCGCTCGGACTCTACTTTGGTCTGAAAAACATTGATTTCTTTGAACTTGCTGACCGCGCAAAATGGAAGTTTTTAATTCCGGCTATAGTGATTACCTGGATTTTAACAGTAAACAGAACTGCTGCTCCTACTGCATTCCTTGTTATTTCTGCCTGCATTTTTATGCTCAAATTCTCTAAGCTGATTGCAGATAATCAAAAACTGTTCAAAATTTCGCAATATCTTGCAGGATTTTCTTTCTTCCTTTATGCCGTCCACGAGCCTAAATTCCTGAACTTCATAGTAAAATTGTGGTACAAGTTTATTCCAGGTCAGAATGCCGTGCTCGACACGCTGGAATACCTTATTGTAGGAACAGCCGCATGTGCAATCGGCACACTGATCGGCATAGCCCTAAAAAAAGCAGTTCCTAAAATCTTCTATCTGTACAACGGCGGCCGCTAGTCTGCTAGTCATCCTGTTCAACAACCTTGCTCATAAGCGCGAATGAATTTTCCAGTGTAAAACGCTGAATAAATTCGTTCGCGTTTTTTGCGATCTGAATGCGCTTTTCGTTATTGCCTATAAGTTCCAGAATATTTCTGCTTAAAGCCTGAACGTCGTAAACCGGACTTACAAGAGCTGTTTTTCCATCAATTGCATAATCCCTGAAGCCGCCAATATCCGTACATACAAGTGCACAGCCGCACTGCATGCTTTCTGCCGGCGGAAGCGCCCAGCCTTCTTTATTAGAAGCGGCAACAAAAATTGCAGCATTATTGTACAAATCAAGATGAACAGAATGTTCCGGCGTCCTGTAGTAGTCAAACCATTCCGGAAGGCCTTCCGGTTTTTCAGGATTTCCGAACATGCATACATGCAGTTCAGGCACCTGCTCCTTTACCAGCTTCAATGCAGCAATTGAATCCTGGCAGCGCTTTCGTTCATCCTTGTGGTAAAGCATTACAACTTCTGCCGGTTTGCGGTTTTCTATCGGATTCTTCAGATAGAAATAAGAAAAATCCAGCCCGTTTGGAACAATAAGAGCCTTGCCGCCGGCGCTTTCTACCTTTTCCTTAAGCCACTGCGCAATTACAATATTCTTAAAGCCAAGCGCATACGACTTCATTATACGTTCGTCAGTATTTTCGTGCCAAAGTTCATAATCCTGAATAAGGTAATACTTGTTCTTAAGCGCAATTTTTTTAATGTCTGCAAGCGGAATTGCAGTTTCAACCGCAGTTGCCATAACCTTTGCATTCTGATTAAGAAACTTAAACGCACCCCTGTTAAACCTGAATACAAAATGCTTTTTTACAGAGCCGGAAAAAGCATACCACTCCCCGGCCTTATACTGGTTACGCAAAAGCCTGTAATAAAATCCCAGAAAAGTCTTAAGCTTAAACGCAAGTGAACCCTTGCGCTTCCAGAAATCGTAGCGCACATGGGAATACATAAGATGAACGTCATACCCTGCCGAAGCAAAATAGTCCGCATACTGGTAGGCAATTTTAAATCCGCCGATCGGATATGAATCTTTTATTGGAAACAAAAAGCAAATCTGTTTAGTTTTATTGTCAGTTTTCACTAAAAACCCCGCAAAATCAAATTCCGGTGGTTGAGCTTGTCGACTCGTAAGAGCACGAAGTAAACCACCGTTATGCAAAAACTATTTTCGTTTTTCAAATTCAAAATTCTGTAAGAATTTTCTGGCACGTTCTGTCTTTGGATTTGTCCAGAATTCGTCCGGCGTATTGATTTCTACAATTTCACCGTCGTCCATAAAGACAATCTTATCTGCAACAGCGCGCGCAAACTGCATCTGATGCGTTACAATCAGCATGGTTTTGCCGTCATTTGCAAGCCCCATCATTACATCAAGAACTTCGCGAACCATTTCTGGGTCAAGGGCAGCAGTGACTTCGTCAAAAAGCATTACTTCCGGGTGAAGGCAAAGCGCGCGCACAATTGCAACACGCTGTTTCTGACCGCCAGAAAGCTGGCGCGGATATGCATTTTTTTTGTCAGAAAGCCCTACACGTTCAAGCCACATTTCTGCTTCTTTTTTTACATCATCCATGTTCAGGTTAAGCTCATGCGCGTGCTTTGGTCCAAGCAGAAGGTTTCTCATTACTGTAAGATGAGGAAAAAGGTCGTAGCTCTGGAAGACCATTCCAATCTTCTGGCGGATAAGGTGCATGTCCTTTGTCCTGTTAGAAATAAGTTCGCCGTCCAGATGGATTTCGCCAGACTGAATTTTTTCCAGCCCGTTAATGCACCTAAGCAGGGTCGACTTTCCGCAGCCAGACGGCCCCAGAATAACAATAACTTCGCCCCTTTCTACGTTAAGCGAAACGTCTTTTAAAATCGTATGTCCGTCAAACGACTTCTTTATATTTTTTATTTCCAGCAATGACATAAATTACCCCTGAACAAAATCCTTTTATAACTTCTACAATTACTTCTGTTTCTTTTCGATATAGCGCGCCCCAAGACTTAAAATCCAGCACACAAAAAAATACATCATGAAGATTACAAAATAAACCGCAATTGCCGCCGTCGGAACAGTAAGACGGTTTGCCTCTACAATCTGCTGCCCGATTTTTACAACTTCTATTACGCCTACAAAAACAACCAGTGAAGTCGTCTTTATCATTCTAGTAACAAGATTCATGCAGAGTGGAATAAGCGACTGAATCGTCTGCGGAATAATTATATAGAAGAAAACCTGCCTTTCCGTAAGCCCAAGTGCACGTCCGCTTTCATACTGGTGGCGTGGAACGCTTTCCAGAGCACCGCGAACTAAATCTCCCATTTCGGCAGTTCCCCACAAAGTAAACACAAGAATTGACGCAGCTTCTCCGCTAAGCGAAATTCCGAAAGCCCTTGTAATGCCGTAATACGCTACAAAAAGAAGTACAAGCTGCGGCATAATGCGCATGAATTCAAGGTAAACGCGGCTTACAATCTTTATGGCTCGATTTTTAAAAGTCATAACGATTCCAAATCCGAACCCAAAAATAACAGAAAGCATTACAGAAACAAGCGCAATCCACACAGTGACCCACAGCCCGCCAAGAAGACGGAAAAAATTGGTTCCCATAAACAGAACGCCGAATGCGCGGTAAACAGAATCAAGCATGTCCGAACTGAGCATAACGCAATCTCCTTTCTGCAAACGAAGCTAAAAGCGACACTGGCAGTAGCATCACAAAATAAGAAACGCACAGCAGAGTAAGCGCTTCATCTGTTTTGTAATAAAGACCGATAAGATCCTTTGCTACATACATAAGGTCAGCAAGCGCAACCGCACTGAATACGGAAGTTTCCTTAATCATAAACATGATGTTTGCACATAAACCCGGCACAGACACAGAGAAAGCCTGCGGAAAAATTACGTACTGCACAACCTGGCGTTTAGTAAGCCCAATACACTGGGCACTTTCAATCTGAATTCTAGAAACGCTTTCAAGCGCACTGCGGAATGTTTCTGCCATGTAGCTTCCGCCTAAAAAAGTAAGCCCGATAAGCGCACACTGAACGGAAGAAAGCTTTATCCCCATGCGCGGAAAAGCAAAATAAAGGAAGAAAAGCTGAATGAGAAGCGGCGTATTTCTGGAAATTTCAATATAAACGTCAACAATACGCCTTAAAACCGGAATCCTTGCATATTTAACAAGAGCACAAAAGAGACCTAAAACAATCGAAAAGACAATTCCAAGTAAAGAAAGCTTAAGCGTAAGGCCGGCAGCTGCAACATACATGGGAATTACTTTCTGTATAAAACCAATATCCATAAACTGCACAATTTTAAAAGTTTTAATTTTATTAGTCAATGGACTGGTTTTACATAATCAGTTCAGTAATCCCTGTTTGTACATTTTTTATGCGACCTGTCTGCCTATTCCGGGAATGTTACGGAAATAGTAACTGTGCTGTTTTCAGCTTCTCCCAAAAGAGCACCAGAAGTCTGTTCCGGAATAATGCCTGAAGAAACAAGCTGAATGCCTGAAGTTCCCGCAAATGGAACTGCGTTTACAGCCTCTTTCTTAGATTCCTTGTCTACAGAAGAAACTGTTCCGCTTGAATCCTGGGCATTGCCCAAAGAATAGGAAATATTTCCGTTATCCGAATATCCGATGCTCTGATTCTTGCTTACAAGAGTAGAACCTTTTCCAGGAGCTTCATAGGAATCAAGCTTGTCAGATTCATTTCCGTTTTTATCCCTAAAAAGAACGCCGGAAGCTTTTGAATCACTATAGTCAATTCTAGGAGCAGCAAAATCAGTCGGCCATGTTTCTACAGAACCGTGACCTGTATCAACAGTTGTAGACCTGAATACATTCCTTACGCCAAACTTTGTACCGCGAACAGAAGCGGTTGCAACAGGCGAACGTACAGTAAATCCAACCTTACGGTTATTTGCCCTGTTTACTTCAGAAGAAACGGAACCAGTTGCAACATAAATACTGGAACTGTCTTTTTCGTCCTGTGATTTTAAAAGTTCAATCGTCATTCTTGTAAGCGGAGCTACATTTACCACAGAATCCTGAATTTTAAGGACAAGTTCGCTTTTAAAACCTGTCTGAATTACAGTTCCTTTTGAAAGCTTGTCGCCGGCCTTAGCCGCAGTCCACTGATCGTTCTTCATGTAATCGGCACGACCAGTTACAGAAACAACTTCTGCATAAAAGTCAGCGGCATAAACATTTGAACAGAACAATGCAGAAACAAGAACTAAAATACTTACGCAATTTCTCTTATTCATAAACATCTCCTATATTAGAACGAAAGTGCCGCACTCAGACTGAATGCAGTTTTATCCATATCGTCAGAACTTTCTTTAGAAAGATACTGAGTAACCGACGCCGCAAACATAAGGTCACTCTTAGCCTGCCATTTTACACCGGCAGCATACTGCATTCCCGAATACGAAAAAGTATCCAGTTCGTCACTGTCATGAGCAGAAGCCACACAGTCACATCCGGCAATAATCATAACTGAATCTACAGGCTTAATAGAAGCAGTAAGTCCTACTTTAACCAGTCCAGTATGCTGCAGTTCCCTCAGCGAATAAGTTGCCAAAACCTGGGTAATACCGTGGAAGTTTTCAAGTCCGCCCTGAGCGCATGAAGCATAAACTCCGCTAAGCCCGATAGAAGCCGACTTAAAGTTTGAATAATAAACAAGTCCCGCCTTAGAAAGATTAGAAACCTCTGTCCCGCTTCCGTCATACTGAGCAAAACCAAAAGATGTATTTACTCCATAATAAAGGGAATGAACAATAGGACCTTCTGCAGCAAGAATTGCATACATCCTGTTGAAAGAAGATTTTTCAAGTCTGAATGCACCAATAAACTGAGCACTCAAAGACTGAGTTTTAATCAGTCCAGGAAAACCAATGGCAATCGAACCAACTGCATATTTTTCTGCAGCATCGTAAACTCTGTCCGGATCAAGGTAGAATGCATCAGATGCCGGAGTAAGCTTATTCACAACAGCAAGATTCAATGGAGTTGCCATTTTTTTAGAATCAAGCTGACTGTATTTCTTGTCAATCGGCATAGACGGTTCAATCATCATCGAGAGAAGGCTGCCTGCTTCTTCTGTAATAAATCTGTCGCGCTTTAAAGAAGCTAACTTAGACTTATTGCGAATTACAGCCATATTTGTGTATGAATCAGAACTAATCATTTTTGCATTCTGTGCATTCAAAAGTCCTGTGTATGCACCATAAACAGTAACCTGCACTACAGGCGATTCATACAGGAATTCAATACCGTCAGAAAGCTGATTGTAAATTGTTCCAGTAAGGTCAGAATAGTAGAATCTTCCGGCAGAGATTCCCAAAGATCCCTTTCCGACCGACTTTTTAAGAACAAGCTTACAAAGATCAACATCAAGAACATTTACAGGTGAATCAACATTAAAATCACGTTCAAAAGAATAAATTGTTTCCGCAGCAAAATAACTGCTGCCGTCTTCAGAAATTGACTGTCTTAACCACAGGGAAGCAGAATTTTTCTGGTCAAGACGGAATTTTGAATCTTCGCAAGTTTTAATGATTGTATCGTTAGTTACAAGTCCACCAAAATCAAATGCAAAGGAAGAACCCATTGCAAGAACAGAAATTAATATAGAAAAAAACTTTATTTTTGCGCTAGAACTCATTATTTTTTACCTGCCTTTTCATCACAGCAATTCATAAGGGCAATCAAATCAGTGCCGGAAACCTTTACAGAAGGATCCATTGAAACCGGAATAATTCCTAAAGCCTTAAGTTCCCTGAACGCGTAACGGTCATTATGAAAGATTGAATAAAGCAGTCCGCCTTTTATTCCCGAACTTTTTACGCAAAGATGAGCAGCTTTTGCAAGAGTAAGAAGCTGATCTGGAGAATTGCTTTCCTTGAAAAGTTTTTCAGAAACCAGAGCATTATAGGAATCTTCATAGGTTGCATTTTCTTCTACAAGCCCCATGCACGACGCAACAAGGTAAGAAGCCTGTCCGTTTGTAAGATTCTGGAATTCAAGCAGTTCCGAAATTTTCTGCGAGCTCTGGGCAGTTACATGAAATGCACAGAAAGCAAAAACTAAAAGTAAGACAATTTTTCTTAACATTTAAAACCCTCTATTTTTAAAAACTAAAGTTTTTATAAGTTTCCTTAACAATAACCCTTATATTTTATCATAATGAATGTTATAATTTTAGTCATGAGTAGTAATAGCAAAAATCGTTTAAAAGATAAAAATTTCAAAAGATTTTCAGTTGAATTCGTAATTATCGCCATTATTTCTATCGTATGTTCAGTCTTTTCAGTTTTCGGACTGTTCCAGAAATTTGACTACCGCATTTACGACATCCTTCTTTCGTTAAAAAAAGCTCCGGCAGAACGCCAGGAACTTCTTCTTGTAGACATTGACGACATGGCCCTGAACGAAATGGGCGAATGGCCATGGACAAGAGATAAAATTGCCGACGTACTTATTACAATGCGTGAACTAGGTGCGCAGACAGCACTTTTCGATATTGAATACCTTTCTCCTTCAAAAAAGACGATTGACCAGAATCTTGTTGAAGAAATAAAAGCAAACCCGCAGATGGTAAATCAACTGGACAATATTTTTATTGATAACGACGATTATTTTGCGCGTGCCGTTCAGTTTTTTGGCAACACGTGGCTTACAATCAATTCCGGCGACCTTGCAATTACCTACTCTCAGGACGAGCTTGACTATGCAAAAAAACGATTTCTCTATAAGGCAGAAGACAGTAACAATTCTTTTGAAAAGCTGGGCTGCCACAAGGATTATGTAAATTTTTCTCCGGCACTGAACAAAATCCTTTCTCATGCAAAAGGTGCCGGCTACACAAACGTAAATATTGACTCGGACGGTACACGCCGCCGCATTAAGCTCCTTCTGGAATATGAAGACGGTGTTCTTGGCCAGCTTGCAATGGCTCCAATGCTTAAAATCATAAAGCCTTCAAGAATTGTATTGCACGGGCAGACGCTGATTCTTTACGAATGTTCCATTCCGGGCGAAAATTCAAAGAAAACAATAAAAATTCCGCTGGATGACAACGGAACAATGCTTATCAACTGGCTCCATAAGCCGTTTACAACAATCAGAACAAACGATGAAGGCATAGAAGAAATTGACTATGAAAATACATCCTTCAATCACAATTCCATTTTCTATCCGTGGTATTTGAACCAGCTGGAAAAAGGCATAGTAGACGGTCTAAACAGCTTTAACAGCCTTGAACCAGCAAACCTTACCTATGCAAACGGAAAGCCACTTGCCTACCGCGATGAGTATAAGAAACTATTAAGCGACTACAGCGACATTCAGGAATACCGCGCATTCCTTTTAAGCTGCATGAACGGCTACGACAGCGATTCATTTGCAATCGGCGGAGAAACTGATTCTGCCATGTTTGAAGAATATTTTGCGCTAAAAGCCGCTTTTTTTGAAAACGTAAGCGCATTTTTGAACGGCGAAGGCTTTAATGAACTGCTTCTTTCTAACGCTGCATTTTACAATCCGGAATTCATGCAGAACATAGAAAAATTCACTTACGATCTTGAAGACTACACGACCTATTTTACTAGCATGAAAGAAATGTATGCAGGAAAATTCTGCATCATCGGTAATACAGGAACTGCAACAACAGATCTTGGCTCTACTCCGTTCAACAAGTCTTATCCAAACGTAGGAACACACGCAAACGTATACAACACAATCATGAACAGGGATTTCATTCAGCCAGTTGACTGGTACTGGTATACTCTTCTTGCAGTTATTCTTACATACGCCGCACTCATGATTCAGTTTAACCGCCGTGGACTTATTCAGGCTGTAACATTTGTCCTGCTGATTGTAATCATTTCTGCGCTTCCAATTATTGCAATGGCAGGTTTCAGCGTATACCTGCCGGCCGTAAACGCATTTATCCTTACAGCTTTTTCTGTAATTTCTGTAACCGTAATCAAATTCAGATCGAGTGAAAAAGACAAGAAATTCATTACAAACGCATTCAGCCAATGTCTTTCAAAAGACGTAGTAAATGAAATCATCAAGGATCCGTCAAAACTGACACTTGGTGGAAAAAACATGGAAATGTCTGCAATTTTTACGGACATCCAGAAATTTTCGGGCTTCAGCGAACTGCTTTCGGCAAGCGAACTGGTACAGCTTTTAAACTATTATCTTACCCGTATGAGCGAAATCATCATAAACGAGCATGGAACAGTAGATAAATACGAAGGAGACGCAATCGTTGCCTTTATGGGTGCCCCTGTTCAAATGGACGACCACGCAGCCCGTGCATGTTCTGCCGCAATCAAGATGAAGGCTGCCGAAAAAGTCATTAATCAGGAAATTATAGAAGCAGTTAATGCTGGAACCTGCCCTGCAGAAATGGATCCAACCCTTTACAGGGCATTCACTATAATGGTTCAGAACAAGAGGACAATCTTTACCCGAATCGGTATTAACAGCGGCGAAATTGTAGCCGGATTTATGGGTTCAGAAAACAAAAAGAACTACACCGTAATGGGAAATAACGTAAACCTTGCAAGCCGTCTTGAAGGCGTAAACAAGCAGTACTGCACGGACGGTATTCTTATAAGCGAAGCCACACGAATGGGTCTTGATGACAGTTTTGTTGTGCGCAGCCTTGACCGCGTACAGGTAGTAAACGTAAAAACTCCTATCCGCCTTTACGAACTGATATGCTTTGCTTCTGACTGCGACGAAAACCTGCACCGCTACATTTCTGCATGGGAACAGACAATGCGCGTTTTTGAAGCCGGAAAGTACGAACAGGCCCTGGAGCAGTTCAAAAAGCTTATTACAGTGCGCCCGAACGACAACGTATGCAAATACTACATTTCCCTTCTGGAAAAGTTCTTTATTAAAGGAACATATCCAAAGCCGCAGGATGATTTTGGAGTTGCCTACAACGCAGAAAATCCAGCCGACATTGATCCGTCCTGGATCGGCACCCCAAAAGAAATTAGGGGAACCTTTACACTTTTGCAGAAATAAACGCCAGAAAATGCATTTTCTTACGAAAACTCCATATATATATTTTAGAAATATATATATGGAGTTTTTTTATGGAACACGATTTTCTTACCAGCCACCAGGGTCAGTACAAAGACCGCCTTTTTAAGTTCATCTTTGGGCGCGATGACGAAAACAGCAAAAAATGGCGGCTTGAACTTTACAATGCTCTGAACGGAACAAATTACACCGACCCGAACGCACTAGAACTGAACACTATTGAAAACGTAATCTACATTACAATGCACAACGACATTTCATTTCTCCTTGGCACAGAGATGAACCTTTACGAGCAGCAGAGCTCACGCAATCCGAACATGCCGCTTCGCGGACTATTGTATTTTTCGCAGCTGTATCAGAATTACCTTACAAAAAATGGGAAAAATTTGATAAGTACCCAGCTTGTAAAAATCCCTACGCCGGAGTTCATCGTTTTCTACACAGGTAGCGAAACCGATCCAAAAGAATGGACTTTAAAACTTTCCGATGCCTTTATGAACAAAGACAATTCCGGTGCTTACGAATGGACAGCAAAAGTGCTAAATATTCACCCAGTTTACGCAAAAGAACTTCAAAAAAGCTGCAAAGCGTTGTATGATTACAGTTGCTACGTTTACCGGATCAAGGACAATATTAAATCCGGAATGAAAAACGACGAAGCCATTGAAGAAGCAATCGGTTGGGCAGAAAAAGAGCACCTCTTAGGCAACTTCTTCAAAATCCAGAAAGCAGAGGTAATTGGTATGAGTTTAACGGAATTTGACGAAGACGAGTTCAAGCGCATCTGCCGCGAAGATGGCTACGCAGAAGGTCTTTCTGAGGGGCTTTCTAAAGGACAAAAAGACGGTCGCATGGAAAAAGCTATTGAAGATGCACGAAGTTTTTACGCCAATGGAGCCTCAATTGAACTTATTGCAAAATCCCTGAACATGACTATTGAGCAGGTAAACGAAATCGTAAAACAACCCGTATTGAAGCGGCAGTAAAAGCTTAGCCGTAAATCGTCGCCCCTCCCCATTACCTTAAAATCTGCTATTTTCCAGTGCGGCTTCTATTTCTTTAACAAAATCGCGGCCCCAGTAGTCGCAGAGCATTTCGTAGGCTTCTTCTTTTATTTCAGGCTCAACCATTTTGCGGAACGTCATTATATTGTGCGCAAGAAAAGAGCGGCAGTTCTGCTTTATGGTGTCCATAATTTCTTTTGTAAAGACTTTTTCCATCTGTGGCTCTGGCAAGCTTTCTATTTCTGAAAAAATAGACGTAAAAACCGATGCCGTAGAAACAATCTTTTCCCAGTTCTTAATGTCAGTGATTTTGCGGTTTCCAGTAATACCGTTTCCAACGCAATACACATAGGCGGAGTCTTCAACACCAAGATATTTACAGTCGTGTAGAGCCGCCTCGTAAGAAAGCCACACAAACTGAAGATAATCTTCCGCCATAGTACAGGAAACAGGCGGAATATGTTCCATTGTATTCAAAATAAGCTCGCGGTCGTAAAGCTTACCACACATAAACCCAATAATATCCATGTCGATTAAAAAATGCTCTATAATCTGATGCCCGCAAAGTTCCCCTAAATGAACATTATGAGCCTTAGAATTCATTTCCTGCATGTAATGTTCAGAACCGCTGCCTACTACCCGCAAAGCACTATGAACAATCTGAGCATTGTTTTCCTTTGCATAATTTAAAAGCCCAGGTAAAGCGCCGGCTTCCAGATAATCGTCGCTATCCAGCATAAAAACCCGCGCTCCATTAGAAGCGTAAACCGCCGTCCGCCGCGCTTCAAACGCACCCTTATTCTGCGCATGACGAATATACTGAACCGGAAAATTACATTTTTTCTTAAAACCCTTTACAATTTCTGCACAGGAATGCCCGTCCTCATCCTTACCGGGCGAACAGTCGTCAACAACAACAAGTTCAACCACACACCCCTTTGCCACCTGCGCCTTTACAGATTCCAGACACCGCAGCAAAGTATTTTCCGTACCATACACAGGAACAAGAACGCTTATATCAATTTTTTTCTTTCCAAACAAAAACATAATTCCCCGATAATTAAACCATTACGAATTCTGCATTGCACAATACCATTCATTTAACGGTAGTTGAGCCTGTCAAAGCACTATACATAGAATTTCGCAATTAATAGCTCAACTCTATAAAAAAAAACGCCACAGCCTAGATGAAGTGCACCCCAATTATTGGACACTCTAACTAGGCAGATTTTAAGGACTGATTCCTAAATTGTAAAGGGGTCAGTCCTTTTAATTTTACCTTAATTCTCTTTTCGTTGTACCAAGACA
>Ga0310695_10004259_pt1 | contig 26680 bp, 22 predicted proteins | sample RumenRJG_04DNA_FD_203882 | JGI IMG/M metagenome (GOLD analysis project Ga0310695, IMG submission 203882) | Bovine rumen microbial communities from Lethbridge, Alberta, Canada - RJG_04 (v2) (version 2) | ecosystem: Host-associated > Mammals > Digestive system > Stomach > Rumen | place: Canada... | reverse complement strand
AACATCATGAAGTACGTCGCCAGCATGTAGTAGAACAGATCGTGTCCAAACGTACCGCAGGCATAGCAGATACGCTGCAACAGTTTGTTATGCATTGTGGAACATCCCCCTTATTCCGATGAGGACCGCTTCCCTCTGCGGCCTCATGCTGTATAAGAATCAAGAACAATACCGAATCGCCCGGAGAACGGATGAGCTATCTCCGACCGATAAGAATCTGTAAACCTGTAAACGTTTTCTTCTTTCCCCAAAAGAGAAGCGAGATGTCGACGCTCTCGCTTTTTGGAAACGTTTACTTTTTACGATTATGATTATACAATACGTATCCGTAAAAATCAATACCCGTTTTGGAATTTTTTCGCTTTTTTGGTATTTTTCAGAATTTTGTCGTATTGATGCCGAAAAAAAGGGACTGTTGCACGTACCAACAACGTGCAGCAGCCCCTTCTATGACCGATATGGACTTGTCTTACTTTGCCATGAGCTCCGCGAGCTTATTCGCGACCTCGGCCGGGTTATCCGGCAGGATGCCCTCGATGAGCAGTGCCTGGTCGTAGAGCAAGCCGCAGTAATCCTTGAAGCCCTGGCTGTCCTTGCCCGCGTCGTGCAGGCTCTGCAGCTTCGTGAACAGCGCGTGATGCGGATTGATCTCGAGGATGCGCTTTGCCTTGAACATCGGGTTGTCCATGTTCTTGAACGTCTGTTCCATCGACAGCGACGGGCCCTGTGCGTCCGCGACAAGGCAGACCGCGCTCGACTTCAGACGCGAGGAAATCTTGACGTCAGCGACCTTGTCGCCGAGCACTTCCTTGACGTCCTTCATGAGGTCGCCGTTATCCTTCTGGAGCTTCTCCGTCTCCTTCTTGACTTCCTGGCTCTCCGCATCGTCGAGGTCAAGGTCGCCCTGGCTGATGGAGTGGAACTCCTTGCCATCGTACTCATGCAGCGTCGTCACGCAGAACTCGTCGACCGGATCCGTAAGATACAGCACCTCGATGCCCTTGTCCTTGAGCGTCTCGAGCTGCGGCAGATGCTCGATGGTCTCCTGATCCTTTGCCGTCGCGTAGTAGATCTTCTTCTGGCTTTCCGGCATGCGGTCCACGTACTCTTTGAGCGTCGTGAGCTTGTTTTCCTTCGAGCTCGTGAACAGCAGCAGATCCTTCAGCGTATCGCGCGTATCCGACGCCCCGCTGTACATCGTGTTGTAGACGCCGATCTTCAGCGACTTGCCATACTCATTCCAGAACTTCTCGTACCAGTCGCGTTTGTTCTTGAGCTTCTTCGCGAGCGCCTTCAGGATATGCTTCTCGAGTGCACGGCCGATGACCTTGAGCTCGCGGCTCTGCTGCAGCATCTCGCGCGAGATGTTCAGCGAGAGATCCGGCGAATCCACGAGGCCCTTGATGAAGCCGAGGTAGCTCGGCAGCAGATCCTTGCATTTGTCCATGATGAACACGTGGCGGCTGTAGAGCTGCAGCCCCGGCTCATAATCCGCATAGTAGAGGTTGAATGGCGCGTGCGCCGGGATGGCGAGCAATGCCGTGTACTCCGTCGTGCCCTCAGCTTTCGTATGGAAGACCTCCATCGGGTCCTCCCACTCGTGGAACTGGTTCTTGAAGAACTCGTTGTACTCCTCCGGCTTGATCTCGGATTTGTTCTTCGTCCAGAGCGGCTGCATTGAGTTCAGCGTGCGGAGCTCCGTGCGCTTTACCTTCTCCGCGCCCTCGATGGGCTTGCCATCCTTGTCCTTCGGCGTCTCCTCGAACGTAAAGTTCATCTTGATTGGGTAGCGGACGTAGTCACTGTACTTCTTGACGAGACCTTCGAGCTTGTAGGTATCCGTGTAGTTCTCTTCCGCGTCGTCGCCGTAAAATCCCTTTGCGAGCGTCAGCGTGATCGACGTGCCGTGCTTCTCTTTCTCGGCCTCCTCAATCGTATAGCTGCCGTCTGCCGTGGACTCCCATTTATAGGCCTGCTTCTCACCGGCCTTGCGCGTCAGCACCGTGACCTTTTCCGCGACCATGAATGCCGAATAGAAACCGACACCGAACTGGCCGATCATCTCTTTGTCGTCCTTACCCTCGCCTTCCTTGGCCTTCTTGAGCTGTTCCATGAAGGCTTTCGTTCCCGATTTCGCAATCGTGCCGAGGTTCTCAACGAGCTCCTTCTCGCTCATGCCGATGCCGTTATCGGAAATCGTCAGCGTATGGCTCGCCGCATCCGGCACGAGGAAGATCTCATAGTCGTCATCGCCCTCGAGAAGATCCTTATCCGTCAGGCTCTCATAATGCAATTTGTCGATGGCATCTGATGCATTCGAAATGAGCTCACGCAGAAAAATCTCATGATTCGTATAAATCGAATGAATCATGAGATCGAGGAGCTCTTTCGTCTCCGCCTGGAATTCATGTGTTTGCTTTGCCATGTTTGCTTCAGCCTCGCTTATCTCATAAAATCTGTTTTCATGCTGTCAGCACTCGATGTTCCTGAGTGCTAAACCTATACTTCATACTATAGCGCATAAAAAACAAAAAGTCAAATAAGCAAAGCTGCAGGGACTCAGAAACCGGCATCGTCCGGCCGCTCACCATCCGTCGTAGTCGTCCCCGCCATAATCATCGCCGCCATCATAGCCGCCATAATCATCGCGATAAGAATCATCATCGTAACCACCACCATCGTCATCGTATGGATCTCTGTCGGGATCATCGTATAAATCGTCATCGTAGGCATCATCATCGGAATCGTCATATAAATCGGTGTAGGATCCGTCATCGTCCGCGTCGTAACTCTCGGAATCGGCCCCGTAATCCTCTGCATCCTCATCGGATCCATCCCAGCCGTCTCCGTCCAGCATGCTCGAATAGAACATGGGATCATAATCCGCCGCAGTGCCAGAAGCAGCCGATTGATCCGGCTTCGCTGCCGCGGCCTTCTGCGCATCATGATGATGCGCCGCCATGACCATGCCGCCGATGCCCGCGGCAATCGCGCCGCGCTGCATCAGGCGCTCGTCTGCCGCCTCCATCGCTTCCCGATGCCGCCGCTCAGCGTCGGCAAGTGCCTCCTGATGCCGGCGTTCCGCCGCATCAAGAGGCGCTTCCTCGTGCTGGCGCTTTGCTGCTGCCATCTGCTCCCGCTGCTGTCTTTCGACATCTTCCAGCGCGCGGCGATCGTTTTTCTTTTTGCCGCCGAAAAATGAAAACAGTCCCATCATGCTCTCCTTCCTGCCCCGATTCACGATACCAGCAGAAGCTCCACCTTAAGCCAGGATCGCTCGGATTGCGTCGCAAGTCTCCACATAGGTCTCACGTACCCCTTTGGCGAGCGCGTCGAGTTCATCGGATGGCTCCTTTTTCCGGATAGCCTGCACCATCGCGTCCGCTGCACGATACAGGCGCATGAGGCTCAGATTGCCCGATGTGCCCTTCAGCGTATGCACTGTCTTCTCCGACGTAACGAGGTCGCCTGCCTCATAGGCCGTGCAGAAATCCCGGTACGATGCATCGTCCAGGAATTTCCCGAGAAACCGGTGATAGAGCTCTTTCTTCCCCATGAACCGCTCGAGGCCCTGCCCATATTCGATCCCGGCTGCCTCGGTTTTCTTCTGCAATTCTTTCCCTTCCATAGGAACCCCTCCGTTCCAAAAATTGCGTGCACCCGCGCCCCTATCCGCCGGTGCCGCTATCTGTCCCCTGACAATCCTTACTTCATGAACTGGTCAATGGCCTTGCCCAGTGTCTCCATCGCCTCTTTATCGCCACTCTGCACGGCATCCACCATGCAGTGCTCCAGATGATCCTTCAATATGATGCGGGACACGCCGCGAAGCGCGCTGTCCACGGCGCTCAGCTGGATCAGCACCTCGCTGCAGTCCCTGCCATTCTCGATCATGCGCTTGCACGACTCCAGATGGCCGATCAATCGCGCCATGCGGTTGAGCACGGCTTTCGTCTGCGTATGATGGTGGTGATGTTCGTGGCTGTGCCCGTGATGCGCATGCGCCGCATCCTCCGCGACGTTCTGCGCGGAAACGGGCTCGCCCCCGTTCGCCTTTTCACCTGTTTCCTTTTCTTTCATGATGCGTAAACTCCTCTTTTGGTACTATAGGTTAGTATTCTTGTTCCGCCTGCGTTTTTCCTTCTTTTTCGCCCGTTATTTTCCCCTGCGGTTTTTCTTTCTTCTCTTTTTTCCCGGTGCATAGTATAATAGGGGCCTAGGAGGCTGTTATGCATCAGATATTATTTACCATCGGGGGATTCCCGGTCCGCTCCTACGGACTCATCTTATCGCTTTCCATCATCCTCGCCACGGGCGTCGCGTACTTTCTCGCAAAGGCCGACGGCAAGGGCACGGAAAAATACGTCGTCGACCTCGGCATCTACTGCGGGCTCGCCGGCCTGCTCGGCGCGCGGCTCTGGGATGTATTCTTTTTCGACTGGGATTACTACCATAATCACCTGACCGAGCTGCTGAACGTCTGGCAGGGCGGCATGGCGATTCAGGGCGGCGTCCTGCTCGGCGTCATCGTCGGCATCCTCTACTGCCGGCACCACCACCTCGACGTCATCCACCTGCTCGACGTTTTCGCGCCGGCCATCGTACTCGGTCAGTCGCTCGGCCGCTGCGCGAACCTGCTGAACGGCGACGCTTTCGGTGCGCCGACCGGCACGGGTTACGGCATCCTGTATCCCGCCACGACGCTCGCCCACCACGTCTACGGGGACGCGCCGCTCTGGCCCGCGGAGGTCTGGGAGGGACAGCTCGACCTCGCGATTTTCGCCATTCTGCTGCTCTACCGCGCTTTCCCGCATGTCAAGGGCCGCGCGTTTACGCTCTACGTCATGCTCTACTGCGCGGCACGCTTTGCGCTCGAATTCCTGCGCGGCGACTATGCAGAAAAGGTTCTCGGGCCGCTCACGAGCGCACAGACCACGGCCTCGATCTTTTTCGTGCTCGCCCTGCTCGCCTATATCCTGCTTCCTTATGTGTTGAAAAGGAAAACGGAAGGATTTTCGAAAAAAACCAATTGACGAATGCGCCTGTTCTTCGATATAATAGTAAAGTATATGTAAACAAGGGCAAATTCCTTTGCATACCAGAGAAGGAGCAAACCGATGAAGATATTGGCCCGCCACTTGACGGCGGATTTCTATAATTGCAAAAACAACAAGATGACGGATAACGGCACGATGCTGAACACGCTGCGCGGCCTCGTCGGCGCGTGCGGCTACCAGGTGCTGCGCACCGACTCTGCGGCCATGGAGGAAGGACATGCCTGCCTCGTGCTGCTCTGCAAGCAGGGCCATATCACGATGCATGTCTACAGCAAACTTCTCTACGTCGCCGTCGACATCTTCATCTGCGACGAACAGGCGAACCCGGACATGCTGTTCCGCGCCATCAAGCATTTCTTCAAGCCGGACAAAGTCCGCACGACCTTCCTGAAGCGCGGCGACTTCGGCTCGAACCGCGACGCCCGCCCGAAAATCAAGAACCGCATCGCCCCCGTGCGCCGCTTCCGCAACACCAGCGTCAAGATGCTGCGCAGCACGAGCTCCAAAGTCATCCGCATCCTCGCACACAAGAATTCCTGATAATCGACACGAGGCAAAGAAAACTGCATTGCCTTGAAAAACGTACAAAAGCCGCCCGCAACGCAAACACGCGCCGCGGGCGGCTTTCTGTTACTATTGAGTTACCGATGCTCAGAGTATCTCAAAATCGAAGGGCAATTATGAAGCGTAAACCGCTTTCCGCTTCAGGATATAGTTCCAGATCATAACGATTCCGGCAGCGAACAGCTTAGCAATCAAATAGTAAATACCGACAATCTCTACGAAGAACCACATGCAAAGCTGGTTCAGGCCGAGCCCGGCCGCACTCGACCCGAAAAACAGCGCTTTCTGGCGCGCCGTCTGCTTTTGCGCTCCAGCAAAGACATACACGACACAGAGCCAGTAATTAAACAGGACAGAAACTGAAAACGAAATCCCCGCCGACCAAAGATATGGAATCTTCCCATACTCTGTCAGCAGAAACAACAGCCCATAATCGACGACAAAACCAGCCCCACCTGCAAAAATGAATCGGAGAATTTCTTTTCCCCGAGTTTCCAACATGTTCTATTTCCTCCTTACTGTAGAATCCAACTCACTGAAGTTCGCGCTGCCAATCCACTTTTTCGCCATCGAAATGGTAAATATCTGCTTTAAGATGATACATGTTCCAAGCGTCAACATGCTTTCCTCTCTGAATTTCATTCTGTTTTTTCAGCAAGACGATTGTATCCACGCCTTGGCTCTTTGCTTTTTCCTCTAAAAAGTGGATATCCCGAATATTTTCGTATATACCGCGACGAAACAATAGATTCACGTAACCGCGTACGCCGTCTTTTTCCAACCCCATGACGCTATCCGGATACTTTTTCTGAATCTCCTGGGCTAATGCTTCATTTGATGCCCGGTACAAACACGGCCATTGATAATATGAGCCAGCACGATATCCCAACATCCCTGCAATCGCAAGAAAAATAGACAAGACCGCACAGCCCCGACGAAATAGTTTTTCCTTGCTCCATACGCTAGAAAAAACCATGTAACAGAAAAACATCAGCGGTAGCGCTATCTTCAGATGATCATACGTGTATTCGATAGCGTGCTCCTTCATAACGATATTTTCTAATACGGGAAACCCCAGCAAGAACAGGTTCACGCGCATGGACGAAGACAAATGGATTCTCTGTCGCCATAAAAATAAAAGTGCACCAATTGCCATTAACCATAAAGGCCAGAAGGAAATCCACTCACTTCTGCACAAGTCCAAGATTGATCCGCTTGCCGCCGTACTCCGTGCCAAAAAGCGTAGCGCTAAAGCCCGGAAAAATGCATACGGTGTTAAAACGGTCAGATAATGCAAACAGAATATCCCAAAACCGATGCATCCACTGACAAAGACTCTGCGGAACCAATACCTAGTCGCAAGCTCTTTTCTTTTCTTCCAAGAATAAAGAAATACGAGCAGGTATCCCATATCAGAAACATATCCCGTCCACTCTACATACGGCAAAAGCGCACATAGAAAAAGAAACCCGCAGAAAAAGGCACAAGACTCATCCCTTTTTTTGTAACAGATGAACTGCAAGGGCAAAAGAATCTGCATCAAAGATTGTGCCCAATAAGTGAGCCCTGTGGAATGAATGACTTCCGGGGAAAAAATCATCAACAAAAATAAAACAGACAGAAGTCCATATTGGATTTTTCTTCCGAAGCAAACACGGAAGACGGCCCAGTAAGCAATACAGGTCATAAACAGCAACAGAGTGCTCAGACAGTATAGGCCCTCTTCTCCAACAGGCAGGCCGGTCAACTTAAAAAATGCCCAAGCCGTCACAAAAAGTGCAGGCGAAAACGATGTATAGTAATAGTTGCCCTGATCATCTGGCTGTGTCATTCCCCATGGAATATATTTATCCCGTTCCTCCCCTAAGGATACTAACGGAACAAATTTATGTACCGATACAGGAGTTTCGTCATAGGCTGTCACGGTCAGCAGGGTATGCCATGTCGCATCCGAGTTCCTATAATTTATGCTACTGAAGTCCGGAAAACGTAACAGATTTAAAATAACGAGCAGAAAGAGAACAAGCAGGCAGAACTTCGTCTGTCTGTCTGTCTGTCTGTCTGTCTGTCTGTCTGTCTGTCTGTCTGTCTGTCTGTCTGTCTGAGCCATTTTATGCTGCCCCTCTCTAGCTGTCAAGGTCTCAATCGAAATCCGGTTTATACGCTCCCCGTAAATTATTAAACAGCACTTTCAACAATTCCAGGTTCCCGTGCCACTTGCTGATTTTGGTCGGGGTTTTGCCCTTCGCGGGATAACGGCGGGTGACGGGAACCTCGCAGGCTTTATAGCCTAGCTGTGTCGCGCGGACCGATAGATACGCGAGCAGCTCATAGCCTTGAAAGATATCCCGCAGCGGCTGAACACGCTTGTCCTGCAGATATTCTGCCGAATACCCGCGATACGCATTCGTCGTGTCAGTAAACCAGCAATGGGCCGTAATCGATATGACCGGTGCATGAAGGAACCTTACCGCAAAATATCGGCTGGCCGGTGTATGAATGGCATGGCCGCCCTTTATAAAGCGTGAACCCTGGACGAATGCGTACCCTTCCCGCAATTTTTCAAGGAATCGCGGGACATCTTCGATACTGTCTTTATCGTTGCCGTCAATGGTCAGGATGTAGGAATAGCCCTGCTGCAAGGCCCAATAAATCCCCATGCGGAGCTGGGCGCCTTGTTTCCCGTTGTCCTGCTTGACCAGCAGTGCAGAGACTGCTCGCGCTCTCAGATTTTCCTCTGCCATGGATCCATCTGTTGATCCGCCATCGCAAATCACAATGTCCACGCAATCATGAATTCCTGCAGCCATCGCACGGTCCAGTTCATGGAGAATCCGCTTTCCCTCGTTGATCACAGGAATCAGCAATACTGCGTCATGACGCTTTCCGTTGTATCTGTCCTCTGCAAAACGCGGTACGCCCGGCTGGCGTTCATAAGTCTTCATTGCCGAAAACCTCCTTGACGTAAGCCATGGCTTCATCGAGAACCGATAAATCGTCGACTCGTTTCATTTCGATTGAGACAAAGCCGCCATACCCTTCCTCCCGTAAGACCTTCGCTAATGCCTTGTGCAATGGGCGAGACTGGACAGGCACTAAATACGGTTCACTGATATGCACGTGGGAGATCTCATGGACATACCCCCGCAGCATTTCTGCGGATTCATGATTCTCGACCATCGTACCGACGTCGAGGTTCAGACCTATTCCCGGCTGCCGCAGCCCCTGAAGCAATGACAATACGTCTTGCGTTCTTGTCAAATAATTCGTCCCGTAAATCGGTGGATTAGCTTCAATGCCGACTGTAACACCGGCCGATGCAGCCCTTATCGCCAGATCCGAAAAGAACGGGACGCCGATACGCTGCGCCAGTTCCGGATGTCCCTCTGGCAAAGCCCGGTTTTTCGGCGAGCCGAATACGATATTTTTCGCACCGACGGCCTCGGCGAAGGCAATCGCCCCCGCCGTATACTCCTTCAAGGTTTCTCGTTCCTTCCCACCCCCGAATAAATGCTCTTTCCGCCCGTACCAGATAGACTGCAGCGACGGAACGGCAAAACCGCATTTCTCACGCAGCTTCTTCGACCATTCCCTCGCCGCATCAAGTTTCTGATAAGGCTGCACCGGAAAAATCCTCGTCGGCGCAATCTCAAGCCCCGAAAATCCATACCGCTGCATTTTCTCATAAGCCGCCTCATCCTGCTCCGCGCCCCATGCTAAATTGGATATCGCTAATTTCATGGTTCTGCTCCTACCTTCTGTATCATAACCTCTTGCACCCGGGCGCCATCCCCCTGTAATGAAACGCACAGTTTCTTCAAGGACGGATCGTACCAATGCCGGTCGCTGCTCACGCGGATGCGATAGATATACTCGCCTCGCCTGATATTGAACTGATAGCCCGGAAGCATAATCGATGAGCCATCAAAAGAAAGCACTGCCTGCCCATCTCGTTCTGCATAAATTTTCAGAATCAGGAATGCCGGCTGCCCAAAAACATCCGCCCCATCAAACAGCCAATTGTTCGAACCGGATGCGGCCATTTCAATCATTTTCCCATCGGCATCTTCTGGCGATGCATAGTTGCCCCATAAATAGGGAATTTTTCCTAAATGATGCACCTTCGGATCCTTTTCTTTCAGAGCAAGCTGTGGCAAGTGCAAAGCCATCGCTATCTTTTTCCTCATTCCCATTTTTGGGGTTGGGACATCCTCTTCATAATCGTAGCCCAACAACGGAGAATCGTTGCCACTCATCTTTCTACGATTTAGCAGCTGCTCATATTCCGATTTCTTGCACCAGATAGCAAAATTACCGACCGCGCAATAGGGCTGATACATTTTGCCGATATATTCGAGCAGCAGATAATACCGGTCTTCATTCAAGATTCCATCACATTCACGGTTCAGATCATAGGCTCTCCCCTGACGTTGCTTATATGGCATAACCACGAAACGCGGAGATGCCTCTTTTAATTCGGACAAGACCTGCTCTTGTCCTTTTTTACTGCTGTTGATCATCGCCGGTGACTGGTTGATATAAATCGGATTCTTACTTTCCGTAAAAGCAAAGAACAGCGATTGGTTGGAAAAATCGAAATACGTTTCTCCTGGCAATAATTCTTCGTCAAAAAAAGCGCGGTATGCCTCAATCTGCGCCTGATCCTCATCTTTCAGTTTCCAATAACTATTTTCCCCTGTCTGAACCGACTGAACGGCCTGTATCGTATGCTCTCCCAAATCCGCAATAAACGCGGGTGCCATGCCCGATTTTGCATTAATCAAACCCACGAACAATAGTGCTGTCCCCACAAAAACCGATGCCCGATGCCGGTTGCAGAATGGCAGAATCAGGCACAATAGCAGAAACAGTGCCGGCAAATAAGAAGTCGCGATATGTTCCGCTACCGTATGCCGCCCAAGGAAGCGTGGAAAAGAAAAAACAAAAACAAGAAAAAGGTACAGAATATCCCAATCCGAAAAGTTCCATATTCTCAGGCGAAATACGTTTCTGAATTTCGGCCACAACAGAATGGCAAAAACAATTGGCAACAGGCAATAAAACCAGTACGACCGGAAGAAAGAGCCCAGATCTGCCACGGCCCAATGCTGATTCGAAGAAAATGTCGTCAAGAATTGATTCAGTATGACAAGGATGTCTTTCCCCTCCTGCCCTGCAATTCCTTTCATTCCGAGGAACACAGAGACAAATACGAGCAGGCTGATGAATAGATATTCGGCGATTCCCCTGCTATTTCTTTCAGCCATCATATGCGCGGCTGGAGCGACAAGGAGCGCTAAGCCAAAAGACGAACCGATATCAATCCGCAGAAAACAGAAGCATATGAAAGACAACGCCACGATGCCATGAGCAATCGGCGTTCTATGATTTTCCCAGTAACGGAAAATCAGCAGACCGACCAGTCCAGGAAGTATGATTTCCATCATTCCCCATGGGAACAGGCACAGAATCAGAAATAACCGCTGAGGCGCAATGTATCCCTTAAAGATTTTCACCAAGCAAAGGACGCTTAGGATCCGTACAAAAAGAGGTGTAGGAGGTGCAAACAATGCCCCCAGCTTGTCTCCCGTTATAAATGCATAGACAACACCCCATACGGTATTCCATAACAGATGCGCATCCAGATTATCGAGAATAGGCAATCCTGTACCGAGCATCCATTCCGAAATGCTCACCCCATGGTTCGCTCCTTCGAAAAAATCGATGTATCCGGTCTGCCCGAGTGCAGGGATAGCCGTAAAGGCAAGCAACAGGTACAACCAATTCCAGACTGATTTTTCTTCGCTATGAAACGCCTCACCCTTGCGAAGGAAATAAACTGCCGCAAATATATATGGCAGGACGAGCACCAACGATGAAATAACCGCCCCGCGCAAAGAAGCCGCTTCGAGTAAAAGCAACCCAATGGAATCCAGAACTGCTGCATAGATAAACGGACGGAATTCGAACAGCTGTCTCTCTGCCGCTTTTTCCTTTTCCTCCTGCTTGTCGATAAAATGATGGCTCTGGAATAAGGCCGCGATGCAAAAAACAATATACAGGATTCTCCCCGTTTTTTCTCCAAGTATCGCGCCGATAGAAAAAAGGGGAATCGCCGCTATCAGAAGTTCGGACAGCCATAAACAAAAAAGTGATTCCCATGCTACCGCCCGATGCCGGAATCTTGCATATGCATAAAAAATCGCACCACAAGATAGGAGTGTCGTTTTCATCCAGTTCCCGCTGGTGAAAATCAAGAAAGCCATGAGCAAAAGCGCAAGAAATAGTTTCTCTTCTGCCATCGCAACAGAAAAATGAGATAGACGCGCACGAATTCTCTGGAATACTCCGGTTTTCCGAAACTGCCAAGCGAAAAGGAACGACAACGGTACTGCATAAAGAAAATAATTCAGCAATAGCTGGTTCATATCCACATTTTTCGAGGAGGCCAGACTCACGACAGTCTGTGAAAAATCTGTGATAGGGAATTTCAAGGAAAAGATGCGGAAACTATCAACGAGCAGCAAGAGACTGATCAAACCAAGGAGCCAATTCTCTCTGGCGGTGTTCGCCAATCTCTTTATCATTTCGATTCCTCCTGTATAAATCGGCGAATCGAGCGCATGACCTCTGCCTGATTTTGTATATACCCATCGGCCCCGCCGAAAAATTCTGCATACTTTGTCCGGTAATCGTAATCCGCCGGCTGCTTGGATAAATGGTTGATGAATGTTTTACCGGTCAAGGCTTTATAGATTTCCGCTGCGCTTAGCGGTTCAGTCGCCAGATGCAGCAATGGGATTTCGTGCTTTAATGCTGTCTGGATATCACCGGCGAGCCGTGACAAGTCGTAGAACTGATATCTGCTCCGGCTATCCGTAAAGTTCAGCGCGGAAAAATGAAGCCGCTGGAATGCGTCGCGGATGGCCGTCTCTTTTTCCTCGGATACGACATCCGGCTGATACCGATAAAAGCCAGAATCCTGCCGCTGATAAACCTCATGCAGTACATGTTCCGCCGTCGCAAACTCTTGAAATTTGCCTTCTACCAATAGCTGTGGGATGGGATGCAGGAAATCGAATAAGAAATTCTTTTTCAGGTATCGACCAAAGAGTGCAGGCAGGCGTACAATCAACGCATCTTTCCTATAGTCCTCCACCCACTGCTCGAGTTCATAACGATGCAGTCCGTACGGCTCAAGCTGCGCCGTATCAATCGGTGTCGTTTCATCTGCACCGACCGGATTGGATAGCACATCAATCGTAGAAATGAGCACCAGCCGCCGTGGCTGGATTTTTTCGATATTCCGCTCCGCCTCCTCAATGCTTCGATGATCAACCTCCGGATTCTTATTAGCAAGGAACTTTGCCGCAGGAAGTCCCGCATAAACCAGCAAGTCCGGTTTCTTCCCGTAGGCTTCCTGTATATCCGTCCGATGATAGGCAGCATCAAAATCTCCGTGCTCCAAGATATTTCTTCCAACGAATCCCGTTGAACCGACTAAAATCTTCATATTCGAGTACCTCATTTCGTCAATTTCTCGATTCCTTCAAAGCTGACTTCCTTGCGGCGGAAAATCAATCCGAGGATGATCTGCAGGTACTTCACGATGATTGTCAGGATAGCAAACAGCGCAAAGAACGCGAGCGACAGGAAGCCGATCGTCGTTGTCCAGCCAGCGGCAGGCGACTGTGTAAAATAGGTAAAGACGACATAGCCGGCCACGAAAACCGTCACGCACATCATGAGCCCCGTCAGGAACATCGCAAAGCGATAGCCGACATCGGTAAACAGGAGCAGCGCGTCGACGGCAACATGCTCGCGGTACCGCCGCTCCTCATGGCTGTGTGCATTTTCTTTTCCCTGCGCATCCGGTGTATAGGATACGCTTCCCTGCGGGAAGCCACTCGCCATATAGACCGCCTTGCGATACGGAATCGTTTTATTCATGCTGGATACGCGGTTGATGGCTCGGCGCGATAGAATGCGGAACCGTTCCGTCTGCATCGGGCTCTGCATCGCCTCCGGACGGAACTTCCGGAAAAGGAAATAGAACAGTTTCGAGCTGAGGCTGGTTTTCCCTTCCGGCACAGCGCTGACAATGTCATAGCCCGTCAAAGATTTCCGGTATACCGCCATGATGGTATCCGGACTGAAATCGCCCTGCACCCGGTCAAATTCAAAGACAAAATCGCCTATCGCCAGATCAACACCAGCAACCATCGCGCGCTCGACACCATGATAGCCGCTCATCGTGAGCAGTGAAATATTCGTGGAAGAAGCCTGCCCACTCACCTTGCGGATAATATCCCGGCTTGCATCGCTGGAGCCGTCATCGACACAGATAATTTCGGACTGCAGGAAATTGTTCTCGAAGGTCTCCATGATTTTACCCAGAAAGTCCTCAATCTCCCCAGCGTCATCATGGACATAGATGACCGCCGATACGAAATTTTTCTCTTTCTCCATTTTATCTTTTGCCATGTTCAAAGCACCTCATCCAGATCGTAAACGGTATTGATTTTCCCCGACAGAACGCTGATAAACGTCGGATTCCGATGGCTCACACGGATTACCGTCGGCCTTGAATCGTCAATCTCAGAACTCATCAGGATCGGTTTCATCGAAAACAGCGATTCGCGATAAGAGAAACCGTATTCTTGGCGCAGGTATTTGCGCGCAAGGGCACCCATATACGGAAAAGCCGTGACTGGCTTATGCGGACAATCGTTGCAGTTGCCGAGGTGTTCCTGCGAGCAGAAATCTTCTACGCCCTTCTGGCACGGGAACGTCGGCACCTCGTCATAACTCGTTGTATGCGGCGTGAAGGATACCGCCGTCAGAGAATGCACACCGGTCTTCCCGAATGGCATGATGGAAAAGAACGGGCCATCCATCACCGTGATACCGACCTCTTGCAGTTTGTCTTTGGCATCGCAGAGAATGATTTCGCAGAGTTCGTATTTGATCCGGAAGGTATCATAGCCGAGCATCTTCGAAATCTGGTTGGTTCCCGCATACGTCGCGTTCAGGACAAACGCACTTTCATAGGAATCCCCATCTGCAGTATCAACGCAGTAACTCGCACTATGCTCCTCAATATCCGTGATCCTCTTGTCATAGAAAATTTTCACCCGATCCGGATAGTTCGCGAGTTTCTCGAGATAGTAGTCCCGCAGGATTTTTGCGTCGTACGTATATTCGCGCGTCTGAAATGCGCCATCGCATAACCCATGCTGGAAGTATTTGTCCGGCTGCACCTCTTCACAAGGAATTCCTGCTGCCTTGCAGAAATCCTGAAACTGCCTGCCGCTGGTCCAGGAAAAGTGACTCGATGTCGCGTAAATCTTTGTGAATTCCCGATAAATGCAGAAATCGAAATCACGGTTAAACCGCGCAAAATAGCCCGCGCTCTTCTTCGCCGTCGAAAGAGAACGCGGGTAATGATAGCCTTGATGCACGCGCGCCTGGTTGATATACGTAGCACGTTTGAATGGTGCATCATCGCATTCGAGGACAATGACCTTTTCGCCGCGCTTTGCGGAAAACAGTGCGGCATACAAGCCATAAAGCCCTGCACCGATAATGATTTTGTCTGCCTGTTCCTTCATGCAATCCTCCAACTTATTCCTTGCTGTATATCTACTATAATATTACGAATACCCCCCCCGTGCAAGACTTTTTATATAGCACTTTATGTTTTCTATGAAAGCACAAAAAAAGGCCCAAAACCATCAGAAATGGTTTTGGGTCTCTGGATTCTTATATGACCTGTCCGACAGATTTCGCACTCAGCCCCAGATTTCCTTCATGATGTCGCGGTAGTTGCCGTTCAGGAAGTCGGAGATGGAGCCGAGCAGGGTGTAGATCTGGTCACCGAGGTGGGCGTAGTCGTCGCCTTCGTCGCGGGTGAGCAGGCAGCTGTCGAGCAACAGGGAGCCGTCCGGATCAAAGTAGAGCTTGAACGGCTTGTACCCGAGGTTCTTCTCGTTGGCGGCGCGCAGTACGGCGAGCTCGTTTTCCTCGGTGCGGCAGTTCGGCGAAATCTGCACGCGGACCATCGAGAACACGGACTGGTCGAGGATCACGACGACCGGGAGCTGCTGGCCATCCACGCGCAGATGCGAGCGGAAAATCACCGTATGCTGTTCATCGTCCGGCACTTCGGCCATCTCGAACGCATCGGCGTCATGTTCATTGACATAGTTCTGGAAAACTTCAGCTTTCTTTTCCATTTTTGAAAAATCATCCTTTCTATCTTCGGCTTTTTATAGGATTCGACGTAGAGCCGCGAATTCCTTCTTATTTCTTATTCTACTTTTACCTGCAGCCACAGGCGCGTGTAGAGCTTGTCCATGGCTTCGCCGAGGTATTGATAGGTCTCCTGTCCCTCGAGGATACTTTCATCGGGGAACGCAATCTCGATTTCATCGTCGTCCATATCATCCTCGACCTGTTCCTGGATGGCCGTGTTCGGCATGGAGTAGCCGAGGAACTCGAAATTCTTCGCGGCGATATCCGGCCGGCACAGGAAGTCGATAAATTTCTCCGCGTTTTCCTTATGCCGCGCGTTCTTCGGGATGACCCAGCTGTCAATCCAGACGTTCGTGCCCTCCTTCGGCGCAGGGACGAAGCGCAGGTCCGGATTGGCCTCCATGAGGTTGATGGCCTCGCCGGAGAAAATGACGCCGAGCGCGGCCTCGCCGGACGCGAGCTTGTCGCGGATATCGTCGATGCCATAGGCCTGCACGAGCGGCTTCTCCGCAATCAGCAGGTCGCGCGCATCCCGGAGCTCACGCTCGTCCGTCGTATTCATCGAATAGCCGAGCACGCGCAGGGCAACCATCATGGCGTCGCGCGCCGAGTCCTGCATCAGGATGCTGCCGCGGTATTTCGGGTTCCAGAGGATCTTCCAGCTGTCGACCGGCTCGTCGACCATCTTCGTGTTGTACATGATGCCGACCGTGCCCCAGCAATACGGGACGGAGTATGCGTTATCCGGGTCAAAGGCCCGTGACTGCTCGTAGTAGACCTGACCGATGTATTCGCGCGCGTTCGGCATCGCCTCGAAGTCGAGCGGCTGCAGCAGGTCATTCTGCCGCATCTTGTCGATCATGTAGTCCGACGGGCAGACGAGGTCGTAGCTCTCCGCCCCTTCCGCGATGCGCGGATACATGCTCTCATTCGTATCGTATTCATCTTTGATCACGTGGATGCCCGTCTCATCCTCGAACTGCTCGATGACCGCATCGTCGATGTAGTCGCCCCAGTTGTAGAGGTACAGCGTATCCGCATCGTCCGCTTCCTCATCGTTTCCGGCGAACATATCACAGCCAGACGCGAGAAGGAGCGTGCTGAAAAGGAGCAGGACGCCGAGCAGCCGTCCGAAAATCTGCAAGTTCTTCATACCGGCTCCCCCTTCCTTCTCACTTTCGCTGCGCGTGCCCGTAGGACGCGGAAATTCATCGCGAGCAGGCCGACGAGCACGATGACCGACACGAAGAACAGCGTCGAGAGCGCGTAGAGCTCCGGATGGATGCCGACCTTCAGCTCCGCGTAGATCTCGGTCGTCAATGTGTTGATGCCCGCGCCCTTCGTGAAATAGGTCACGATGAAATCATCCGCCGACATCGCGAAAGACAGCAGGAACGCCGACAGGATGCCCGGATAGAGCTCGGGCAGCACGACTTTGCGGAACGCCGTGAACGGCGGTGCGCCGAGGTCGAGCGCCGCCTCGTAGAGCACGTCGTCGGTCGCGAGGACCTGCGGCAGTATGCAGAGCAGCGCGTATGGCAGGCAGATCACGATATGCGCGAGCAGGATCGTGTCGTAGCCGAGGCGCAGGCCGAGCCCGAGGAACAGCAGCATCAGGCTGATGCCCGTCACGATGTCCGCGTTCAGCAGCGGGACATTCGCGAGGCCCCGCAGCATGACCTGTGCCTTCTTCCCGAAATGCTTCATGCCGAGCGACGTCAGCAGCGCGAGCAGCGTCGCGAGCAGTGCCGCCGTCAGGCCGATGGTCAGCGTGTTCAGGAACGCGTCGAGGATGCTCTCACTCGCGAAAAGCTCCGCATACCAGTTGAGCGTAAAGCCGGCCCAGGTACCGCGGTAGCGGCTCGCGTTGAAGGACTGCGCGACGAGCACGAAAATCGGTGCGTACATGAACAGCACGAGCAGCCCGAGATATCCCTTGGATTTCTTGTTCATTGCCGCGCCCCCTTCCCCTCGCTGTCCGAGAATGCCTCGAGCAGCAGATTCAGCAGGATGAATACCATCAGTACCATCGAGAGCGCGGAACCGATCTGCCAATCATAGGCCGCCGTGAACTCCTGCTCGATGATGTTACCGATCAGCATGATCTTGTTGCCGCCGAGCAGCGCCGAGATCACGAAGGTCGTGAGCGCCGGGATGAAGACCATCGTGCAGCCGCTGACGATGCCAGGCATCGAAAGCGGCAGCATGACGCGGCGCAGGGCCTGCCAGAACGAGGCGCCGAGGTCGCGGGCTGCGTCGATGACGCTCGGGTCGATCCGCGTGACCGACACGTAGAGTGGCAGCACCATATACGGCAGAAAATTATAAACCATACCGATGACGATAGCCGTAGGCGTATTGATCAGAGCGGCCGGCGCGAAGCCGAGCGCCGTCAGCACGGTATTCAGTACGCCGTGCGTCTCAAGGATGGTCTGCCAGGCCATCGTCGTCAGCAGCGAATTCATCCAGAGCGGCAGCAGGAACAGCACGAAGATCAGCGCGCCCCGGCCACGCCGCACGCGCCGCAGGATCAGTACGAGCGGATAGGCGAGCAGCAGGCAGATGACCGTGCTGATGAGCGCGAGACCGATCGAGAGCAGCAGCGATTTCGCGTACTCCCATTCGGCGATCTCCGAAAGGTTCGCGAGCGTCAGATGCCCTGCGCCGTCAGAGAGGCCGCTGTAGAGCACGAAAAAGAGCGGCAGCACGATGAATACGGCCGCCCATAGGCCGAACGGCGCGGCGAAAAGGCGCGCGAGGCTTTTATTCTTCTGCATCGCCGGCCGCCTCCTCGTCCTCGCTCTCGGGCTTCGCCATGATCACGATGTTCGACGGCGCGAGCCGGATGCCGACCTCGGCCCCCTTTTCATGTCCCGTGATGGTCTGCACGAGCCATGAGAAGCCGCCGGCCTCGATTGTGATGTCGTAGACCGTGCCCTTGAACACGACCTGCGTGATGCGCCCGCGGTACTGCCCCTCCTCCGGCGCGCAGATCGTGATGTCCTCCGGACGGATCTGCACGTCGACCGGCACGTTCTCGCCGAAGCCCTCGTTGATGCACGGGATATCCTTGCCGAGCAGGTGCACGAGGCGGTCGTGCACCATCGTGCCCGGGATGATGTTGCTGTCGCCGATGAAGTCCGCGACGAACGCGTTCTCCGGCTCATTGTAGACGCTCTCCGGCGTCCCGATCTGCTGGATCCAGCCCTGGTTCATGACCACGACCGTATCCGACATCGACAATGCTTCCTCCTGATCGTGCGTGACGAACACGAACGTGATGCCGAGTTCCCGCTTGATCTTGACAAGCTCGCGCTGCATGTTCTGCCGCATCTTGAGGTCGAGCGCGGAGAGCGGCTCATCGAACAGCAGCACCTTCGGCTCGTTGACGACCGCACGCGCGATCGCGATGCGCTGCTGCTGGCCGCCCGAGAGCTCCTGCACATGCGCGTGCTCATAGCCCTCGAGGCCGACGAGCTTCAGCGCGTATTTTATCTTGTCCTGGATATAGCTGCGGCTCTTTTTCTTCAGCCGCAGGCCGAACGCGATGTTCTCCGCAACATCCATGTGCGAGAACAGCGAATATTTCTGAAAAACCGTATTGACCTGCCGTTTCTCCGGCGGCAGGTTCGTGATGTCCGCGCCATCGAACAGGATGCGCCCCTGATCTGGCGTCGTAAAGCCGCCGATCATGCGCAGGATGGTCGTCTTGCCGCAGCCCGATGGGCCGAGCAGCGTCACGAACTCATTCTCATGGATCGTCAGGTCCAAGTCCTCGATGATGACCCGGTCGTCAAAGCTCTTGCGGATATGCTCGAGCCGAAGCAGTTCTTTTTCCAATCGTCGTCCCCCTTAATCAAACACAAGCTTTGCTCACAATTGTACTTTCTTATTTTATCATGACTGCCGCGTTTCCGCCACAAAAAAATCCCTTCCTGTGATAGGAAGGGATTCCGGAACACGCTCTGTGGAGAAACCCGCACAGAATGCACTTATTTTTTACTCAACCGTAACGGATTTTGCGAGGTTACGCGGCTTGTCGACGTCGCAGCCACGCGTGATGGCCGCGTAGTACGCGAGGAGCTGCAGCGGCACGACCGCAAGGATCGGCGTCAGGTACTCATCCGTCTCCGGCACCTTCATGACGTGGTCGACGTACTTCTCGAGCTCGTCATCGTCGGCGGTCGCGATGCCGATGACGACGGCGTCGCGGGCCTTGACCTCTTTGATGTTCGAGAGCGTCTTCTCGTAGACGTGCTTCTGCGTCGCAAGCGCGATGACCGGCACGCCCTCGACGATCAGCGCGAGCGTCCCGTGCTTGAGCTCGCCCGCCGCATACGCCTCGGCGTGGATGTAGGAAATCTCCTTGAGCTTCAGCGCGCCCTCGAGCGCCACATCGTAGTCGAGGCCGCGGCCGATGTAGAACACATCGTCGTTGTAGCCGTACTGCTTCGCGAACGTCTTGATCGGCTCGACGTCGGAGAGCGTCTCCGAGATCTGCGCCGGAACTTTCTTCAGGCTCTCGATGAGTTCCTCGACGCGCTCCTGCGGGATGGACTCGAGGATCTCCGCCATATAGAGCGCGAGCATGAAGAACAGGATCAGCTGCGTCGTGTACGCCTTCGTCGATGCGACCGCAATCTCCGGGCCGGCCCAGGTATAGAGCACCTGATCTGCCTCGCGCGCAATCGACGAGCCGACGACGTTCGTCAGCGCGAGCGTGCGGGCACCGCGGCGCTTCGACTCCTTCAGCGCGGCGAGCGTGTCGCTCGTCTCACCGGACTGCGAGACGACGATGAACAGCGTGTTCTCGTCGACGATCGGGTCGCGATAGCGGAACTCCGAGGCCACATCGACCTCGACCGGCTTGCGCGCGAGCTTCTCGATATAGTACTTGCCGACGAGGCCCGCGTGATACGCCGTACCGCATGCAACGATGTAGATCTTGTTGAACGAGTCGAGGTAGGCCTTGTCCCATTTCAGCTCGTCGAGCGTGATGGACTTGCCATCTTTGGCGATGCGCTGGCTCATCGTGTCGCGCACGGCCTTCGGCTGCTCGTTGATCTCCTTGAGCATGAAATGCTCGTAGCCGCCCTTTTCCGCCGCCTCGGCGTTCCAGTTGACCTCGAAGACCTTCTTCGTGATCGGCTCGCCCTTGCGGTTCGTGATCTCGATGGAGTCCTTCTTGACCACCGCAAGCTCGCCGTCGTTCAGGATATACGTACGGCGCGTGCGGTTGATGATGGCCGGGATATCCGACGCGATGAAGTTCTCGCCGTCACCGAGGCCGATGACGAGCGGGTTGTCCTGCTTCGTGCAGATAAGCTTGTCCGGCTCGCGCTTGCACATGAAGACGAGCGAATAGGAGCCCTCGATGCGGCGCAGTACCTCGCGGACGGACGAGACGAAATCGCCGTCCCAGACCTCCTCGAGCAGATGCGCGACAACCTCGGTATCCGTCTCGGACTTGAAGCTGTGGCCCTTCTCGATCAGCTCCTCTTTGAGGTTCAGGTAGTTCTCGATGATGCCGTTGTGCACGACGACAAAGTCGCCCGTGCAGTCCGTATGCGGATGCGCGTTGATGTCCGACGGGCGGCCGTGCGTTGCCCAGCGCGTATGACCGATGCCGATCGTGCCTTGCGGCACATTGTCCTTGATCTTGTCCGCGAGGGCCGAAAGGCGGCCGACGCTCTTCTCGACGCGGATCTTGTCTCCTTCATAGACCGCGATGCCGGCCGAATCATAACCGCGATACTCGAGCTTCGACAGGCCCTCCATCAGGAAATCCGCAGCCTGCTTATCTCCGATATAGCCGACAATACCACACATGATACATTCCTCCTGGGATGCTGGAGCGAGACCGCTCCCACACAAAAACACCCAGCGGAACTATCCGGAATCCACGCACGCAAAAAAGACGTGCTAAGATTCCCCGGTGCCGCACTGCACCGCTGCAGAGGACGCAGTTCTCCTCCGCACCCCCGGACGGCTTTGTCCCCTGTCTCACGACAAGGCTTTCGCCGCCCTTTCTCGGCAGGGCCTGCCGGAAGGCATCCGCTGACCACGGGAAACGCCGGCTGACCGGCATTTCCTTTTCGACAACCTTCTCCTCGTCCTCTCCCCGCGTTTTCCGAACCCGCAGGGAGAACTAGCGCTAAGATAACTTCTGCTATCTTTTCCGTAACGATATTCCGCTGTAAAACAACTTCTTGAAGGACACATGCCCTTCAAAACCTGCTAGCCTATTTTACCCTATTTCGATAGAGAAGTCAATATTTCTCCATACGCCCGCATGCCGCCGCTCAAGACTCCTTGCCCGCGCGCTGGAACTCGCTGTACATCGCCTCGGCGAGCGCGCCCATGATGGCCTTGTACTTCGCCGCATCCTGAAAGAGCTTCGTGTAGGTCTCCGTGCTCTCCATATAGGCTTCCTGCGCGGCCTGGTCGAACGCGCTCGGGAAGATGTTCTTCTGGAAGATCTGCCGGCCGTCGCTTTTCGCGGCCTTCTGCAATTTCTTGTTGTCCTTGAGCTTCTCGTGCAGGGCCGTCAGGACGACCCGGTCGCCCGGGGTGAACGCACCCGCGTATTCCTTGTTGATCTTCTTGATGACCTGCTCGAGCGGGCTCAGCGTCTCCTGCATCTTGATGGGCTTTTTCTGACGCGCTGGCCCGTACGCGCCCTTCTCCTCCTTCACGAGCTCGATGGAGCCCTCAAAGGTCTTCTGCAGGTTGAAATATTCGAGCCGCACGCGGCTGCCGAGATGGAACGGCATCTGCGGGTCGGCGGGCAGCACCTTCGCGAGGTACGAGCAGAAGATATACTCCCTATGCATGGGCCGATCGAACATCCGTGTGATCTGCGTGATATAGCTGTACCACTTCACGAAGCTGCGGCAGGTCTTGCGGAACTGGTAGCGCTGCTCCTGATTGAGGTCGTTATACCGCTGCTGGACGGGCAGCAGCGCATTCGTGATGGCGGCCTGCGTCCGGTTCATCCGGCGCGCATCCTCGTCAAAGTAGATGGCGCTGACCCGCTCGATCTCCGCATCCGTATAGACATGGAATCCCCGGAGCATCTTCTGTGCCTTGTAGATGAGGTCGGTATTGACCTCTTGCGTCAGATAAGTCTCCTGATAAAACGGCTGAAACGCCTTCAAAATATCCTCTTTCGTGTTGACGAAATCGAGGATGAAGGTGTCCTCTTTGTCCGGGCAGATACGGTTGAGCCGCGAAAGGGTCTGCACCGCCTTGACGCCGCGCAGCTTCTTGTCGACGATCATCGTGTGCAGCAACGGCTCGTCGAAGCCCGTCTGATACTTCTCCGCGACGATGAGTATATTGCCCTCGTCGTGGAAGACCTGTTTCGTCTGCGACTCGGAGACGCGGTTGCCCGCGCGGTCTACGTTGAGCCCGCTCTCCGTATACTCTTTCTCGGGGTCGGCACCCTCCGGATCCTGGATGCTGCCCGAGAACGCGGCGAGGATCTCGATATCGTCGTATCCATTCGCCTCGAGGTAATGCTTGATCTCGTGGTAGTAGCGCACGGCGGCGAGGCGCGACGCCGTGACGACCATCATCTTTCCCTTGCCTTTGATTCTGTGCCGCGTGACATCGCGGTACGTCTCGACGATGACGGCGGCTTTCTGCGCAATATTGTAGGGATGCAGCGCGGCGAAGCGGCGGATCGTCTTTGCGGCCTTCGATTGCGGCACATCGGGGTTCTCCGGCACGTTCTTCACGAGCCGATAGCAGGTCTTGTAGGTCGTATAGTTCTGCAGGACGTCGAGGATGAAACCCTCCTCGATGGCCTGCCGCATGGAGTAGATATGGAAAGGATGGAACGAGCCGTCCGGGTATTCCGTTCCGAACTGCTCGAGCGTCGTCTGCTTCGGCGTTGCCGTGAACGCAAAGAAGGACAGGTTCTGGTGCCGGCCATGCGCAATCATCTCGCGCACGAGCCGATCCTCGCTGTCGAGTGCCTTGGCCTCCGCCTCGGCCTCGAGCGCCTCGTATTCCGCGAGCGCGTCCGAGGTATCGGCGAGCGCCGCCTTCAGCTTCGCCGCGGACTGCCCGGTCTGCGAGGAATGCGCCTCATCGACGATGATGGCGAAGCGTTTTCCCGTCGTGTCATCGACCTCCTCGTAGATGACCGGGAACTTCTGGAGCGTCGTGACGATGATGCGCTTGCCCGCGTTGATGGCATCGCGCAGGTCTTTCGAGGTCTTCTTCTCGTCAATCGTGACGACGCTGCCGAGCGTATGGTCGAATCCCGTGACGGTCGCCTGCAGCTGCGCGTCGAGGTTGCGGCGGTCGGTCACGATCACGACCGAGGTGAATACCGGCTCGTTCTCCGCGTTGTGGAGCGAGGCGAGGCGGTACGCCGTCCATGCGATCGAGTTCGACTTGCCCGAGCCTGCGCTGTGCTGCACGAGATAGTTGCGCCCCGAACCATGCGCGCGGACATCGGCGATCATCTTCCGCACGACATCAAGCTGGTGGAAGCGCGGGAAGATGACGCGGCGCTTGGTGACGGTCGTTTCCTTGCCATCCCGTACGACCTTTTCCTGCTCCTCCTCGCAGCTCACGAATTTCTGCAGGATGTCGAGCAGGCTGTCCTTCTGCAGCACGTTCTTCCACATATAGGCCGTGACGTAGTCGCCGTCCTCAGCCTGCGGGTTGCCCGCACCGCCGTCCTGCCCTGCCCCGTTCGAGCCCTGATTGTACGGCAGGAAAAAGGTGCGCCGCCCGTCGAGCTTCGTCGTCATGGCTGCCTGATAGAGGTCGATGGCGAAGAATGCAAGAATACGGTGATTCAGCTGGAAAGCCGGCTCGCGCGGGTCGCGGTCATACATCCACTGCGTCTTCGCGTCGTCGATGGTCTGCCCCGTGAGCTGGTTCTTCAGCTCGATGGCGACGACCGGGATGCCGTTGACGGCGAGCATCATGTCGACCGCATTCCGGTTCTTCTCCGAGTAATGCCATTGGCGGATGCACTGGCAGACATTCTGCCCATAGCGCCGCACCGCGAGGTCATTGAGCGTGCTCTCCGGGCGGAAATAGCAGACGCGGAACTCCATGCCGCGATGCCGGAATCCGTGCCGCAGCACTGAGATCAGCCCATCCATCGCAACCGCGCTCTCGAAGATCTGATAGAACTTCCGTTTCGGATCCGAATTGCACTGCTTCACGAAGCGCCGCCACATCGCAGGCTGCGTCTTCTGCACGAAATCCGTGAGCGTCCCGATGTCGAGTGCCATGCCCGCTGACTCCGGCGAGCGGTAGCCCGCATCCGTCGCCTTTTCATAGCCGCCCCGCGGCGAGATCAGGAACGCCTCGATATTCTCCTCGAACTGCCTCTCATTCTCCGCCATCATCATCACCCATTTCCCGAATTTCTGCTATCTGCATTCTACGATTATTTATCTTTACCCTTGCCATATGTTGCGGCTTTTCCTGCTTCCTTTATCAGGCGGTCAAAGTCGCTGACGTAGGTTTTGTCTTGCAGGACGCGGTATTTCTCGAATTCGCTCTCGGCAAAGGCCTTGGCAATCGCCGCTGTGACCTTGCCCTTGTCGTGCAGGATTTCTGCGTCGTTGAATTGCAAGAATGCGTCGAGCTTCTCCGCCCAGTCTGCCATCGTCATCGGGATATGTCGGCGCGCCTGCCGCGTCGCGTAATCGAGGTACATCGTGACAATTTCGTTCAGTTCCTGCATCTCTTCCTTGGCTAGATAGTTCTTCGCCACCGAAACATCTGCTTTGACGATTTTGCCGTCCGGCGCATTCTTCCATGTCGTCAACCCCATGTGTGCCTTCGTGTGGTCAGCGCGCTGCATGATGAGTTCTGCCGCCGTACTGTGATGCACGGCGTAGTGCATCTTATTCTGCACGGTTGCAAAGAAAGCACGCGTTGTTGGACTATCGAGGGAGTAGTCAACCGCCGTGGCATAGATATCCGTGATTTTCTGGTAGAAACGCCGCTCGCTCGCACGGATTTCCTGGATTTCGGAAAGCAGATGATCGAAGTAATCCTCAGAAAAAATCTGCCCATTGATGAGGCGGTCTTTATCAAGGACATAGCCCCGCTTCGCGAAGTTGTCAAGTACCCTCGTCGCCCACTGACGGAACTGCGTCGCACGCTGAGAGTTGACGCGGTAACCAACGGCAATGATAGCGGCGAGAGAGTAGAATTTGTAATGGTAGGTCTTGCCATTATCGGCAACTTGTGCAAATTTTGCACAAGTTGAAGTCTCGGACAACTCACCTTCCGAAAAGATTTTCTTCAAGTGCTTGGCAACCACGCTGCGGTCAATATCAAAGAGCTGCCCCATTGCCTGCTGTGTCAGCCAGACGTCGCCGTCCTGCACGCGCACCTCGATGGAGTCCGTGCCCGCGTCCCTCGTGAACATCAGGAAATCGACGGTACTGTTGCGGATATGTGCCTGCGTCATGACGCCACCACCTTCCTCTTGCCCGTCACAACCTCGTAGATCAGCGATTTCTTATACGCCTCAAAGTCGGAAATCAAGGACTGCTTCTCGGAAATCATGCTTTCCAAAGCAGGAACTTTCTCGTCCAAATATCGGACAATCACATCCTCAGTCTCCCTGTCCGGAGGCAATATAATTTTTATAGATTTCGTTTCTTCGATGGAAAGTTCCGGACGAGTCGTTTTTTGAATCGCAATGTTCCAAAACTGTCTATATCCAACCTGCGAACTAAGCACATAAAAAACATAGCGAGGGTTGTGCTCCTCCGCAATTGTTATCTTTCCTACATGCGATGTTGTATTAGCGATAGGCATAG
>Ga0310695_10004257_pt1 | contig 26688 bp, 26 predicted proteins | sample RumenRJG_04DNA_FD_203882 | JGI IMG/M metagenome (GOLD analysis project Ga0310695, IMG submission 203882) | Bovine rumen microbial communities from Lethbridge, Alberta, Canada - RJG_04 (v2) (version 2) | ecosystem: Host-associated > Mammals > Digestive system > Stomach > Rumen | place: Canada... | reverse complement strand
TCAAACCATTCCAGCATGTGTTCAGGCAACAAGCATTTGGCTAGTGTTTCGTATTGTGGATTCATTGTGATATCTCGTTTCTTAGTAAACGAAAATATCACGATTTTAGTATAACTGATTCCACGCGGTTATGCAGGTGACCCAACAATTCCTCTATTTTGCACGGAAGCGCTCGGCCTGCGAACGAATCAGCTCCTCGTCGTCGAAGTAGTTGATCTGCATGGCCTGACGCACCTCATCCATCGTCTGGGCTGCAGTCTCTCGGGCTTTCTCGGTTCCCTTCCTTAATATATTATAGATTTCGGGAATGTCCTGCTCGAACTCGTGACGGCGCTGACGCATGGGCTCCAGGAACTCGTTCAGTATCTGGTTCAGGAACTTCTTGCACTTCATGTCGCCCAGTCCGCCGCGACGGTAGTGGTCCTTCAGCTCGTCCAGGTTCTGGTACTCGGGCCAGTAGTTGGCAAAGTCCTCGGGCTTCGAGAAGGCGTCGAGATAGGTGAACACGGCGTTGCCCTCCACGTGGCCCGGGTCGTTCAGGTTGATGTGCTCGGGGTCGGTGTACATGGAGCGAACTTTCTGCCAAACGGTATCGGCATCGTCCGAGAGGTAGATGCAGTTGCCCAGCGACTTCGACATCTTCTCCTTGCCGTCGGTTCCGGGCAGTCGGCGTGCGGTGGCGTTCTCGGGCAGCATGATGTAGGGCTCGACGAGTACAGGGCCGTAGGTGTGGTTGAAGCGGTTCACCAGTTCACGCGTCACTTCGAGCATCGGCTCCTGGTCTTCGCCAGCCGGTACGGTCGTGGCCTTGAACAGGGTGATGTCGGCAGCCTGCGAGACGGGATAGCAGAAAAAGCCCAAGGGGATGTTGGCCTCGAAGTTGCGCATCTTAATCTCGGTCTTCACGGTCGGGTTGCGCTGTACGCGGCTGACGGTGATGAGGTTCATCAGGTAGGTGGTCAGCTCGGCCAGCTCGATAATCTGGCTCTGTATGAACAGCGTGCACTTCTCGGGGTCGAGTCCGGCCGAGAGGTAGTCGAGCGCCACCTCGATAATGTTCTGGCGAATCTTCTCAGGATTGTCGGCATTATCGGTCAGCGCCTGCACGTCGGCCATGAAAACAAACATCTTGTCAAAGTCGCCGGCATTCTGAAATTCAACGCGGCGACGCAGCGAACCTACATAGTGTCCCAGGTGCAGTTTGCCTGTTGGACGGTCGCCTGTCAGTATAATCTTTCCCATATTTACGATAGTTTTTCTTAAATTTCGTGCAAAGGTACAAAAATATTTCGTATCTTTGCACAAGATAACCAAAAAATGTGACTATTATGTTAGAGTATTTACTTCAAAACATGTGGCAGGTGTGGGCCGTCATCGCCGTGGTCAGCCTGATTCTGGAACTTTCGTCGGGCGATTTCTTCATCATCTGCTTCTCGATTGGTGCCGTGTTTGCCATCATTTCGGCAGTGATTGGTCTGAGCATCTACTGGCAAATACTGTTATTCGCCATTTTCACACTACTCAGCGTCGTGTTTTTCCGTCCGGTAGCCCTGCGCTGGCTACATAAGAACGAGCCCAACAAGCGGACGAACGCCGATGCACTGATAGGTAGGACAGGCCGCGTGACGGAAGCCATTCCTGCAGGTGGCAATGGCTACGTGCAGATAGACGGCGACCTGTGGAAGGCTGTCAGCACAGGCGAAGACATTGCCATTGACTCAACGGTGCGCGTCGTTGGTCGCCAGAGCACGATTATTACCGTCGAGACGGTGTAATTTTCAATTGTCAACTATCAACTATCAATTATCAATTATCAATTAATATATTATGGATATTATGACTTATGTTCTGATTGCCATCGTAGTTCTGGTGGTTATCATTGCCAAGAAGGCACTTGTGATTATTCCTCAGTCGGAAACCAAGATTGTTGAGCGTCTGGGACGCTACTATGCCACGCTGAATCCTGGTATCAACCTGATTATTCCGTTTATTGACCGCGCCAAGGAGATTGTGGTGCTGACCCGTGGCCGCTATGCCTACTCGAACAGCATCGACCTGCGCGAACAGGTGTACGACTTCCCCTCGCAGAACGTGATTACCAAGGATAACATCCAGATGGAAATCAACGCCTTGCTGTATTTCCAGATTGTCGATCCGTTCAAGGCCGTCTACGAGATTTCGAACCTGCCAAACGCCATTGAGAAGCTGACGCAGACCACGCTGCGTAACATTATTGGTGAATTGGAATTGGACGAAACGCTGACCTCGCGCGACACCATCAACACCAAGCTGCGCGCCGTACTGGACGACGCTACCGACAAGTGGGGTGTCAAGGTGAACCGCGTAGAGTTGCAGGACATTATTCCGCCTGCAACCGTACTGAACGCCATGGAGAAGCAGATGCAGGCCGAGCGTAACAAGCGTGCACAGATTCTGACTTCTGAGGGTGAGAAAGCTGCCGAAATCCTGGCTTCCGAGGGTGAAAAAACTGCTATCATCAACCGTGCCGACGCCCAGAAGCAGCAGGCCATCCTGCACGCTGAAGGTGAGGCCCAGGCTCGTATCCGCAAGGCCGAGGCCGAGGCTAAGGCCATTGAACTGATTACCGAAGCCGTGGGTAAGTCGACCAACCCTGCCAACTATCTGTTGGCTCAGAAGTATATCCAGATGTTGCAGGAACTGGCTGCCGGCGACAAGACCAAGACCGTCTATCTGCCTTACGAGGCTACCAACCTGATGGGAAGCATCGGCGGCATCAAAGACTTGTTCAAGTCGGAGTAATTCGTAATTCGGAATTCGTAATTACTAAAGCCGTATGACTTCATCGCACAGTTCAGCAACAAGCGTGCGATGAGTGATAAGTAGGAAAGTTCGGTCTGGATACACAGCAAACAGACGCTCGAAAAGTTCGCGCTCGGTGGTTTCATCGAGCGCGCTACTTATTTCATCCAGTAGCAGAATGGTGCCAGGACGCAACAGTCCGCGGGCAATGGCAATACGCTGCGACTGGCCCTCGCTCAGTCCGCTGCCACGCTCGCCCAGTTCCGTGTCAAGACCTGCGGGCAATTCGTTGACGAAATCGGCACAAGCAGTATGCAACACGTCCTTCAGCTCCTGAACGGTGGCTTCAGGTTTGGCCAGTTGCAGATTATAGCGGATGGTGCCGCTCATCAACGTGTTGCCCTGTGGCACAAAGCAGAACGCCGCATTACGGTCCACATGTCCGCTAGTGGGTTCAATAAAGCCCAGTAACAGGCGGAACAGCGTGGTCTTGCCGATACCCGTCTCGCCCATGATAGCCGTCTTGGAACCAGCCTTAAATTCATGGGTAAAGTGTTCCATAACCATACGGTCGCCCTTGGCATAGCGGAACGACACGTCACTGAAGCGGATAGGACCTGCGGTCGTGTCGTCAATGGTTTTGCCAGTGGCCGAAGAGCCCTCCACGTTATCCGTAGTCTCCAGTTCCTTCAGACGGTCAATGCTGGCCGTACAATGGATAATGCTTGGCACCATGTTCAGCAATTGCAGAATAGGATGCTGAATCATGCCAACCAGTTGCAGGAACGACGTCATAACACCAAATGTTATGGTACCGTTGCGCAAACCGATACCACCCCATACAAAGGCCAGCAGATAACCCAGACTGAAAGCGCAACCAATGATGACACGCGCGACTACCGTAAAGCGCAGACGCCGCATCACGTTGCCACGCAGACGCTGTTGCATGGAGTCAAGCCGACCTGTGACCCACTGCTCTGACCCCAGCGAACGCAGCACGGCATTATACTCCATTCCCTCCTGTACCTGCATTTGAATGCGACTCTCGTCCTGACGGATGTCGAGCGTCATCTGGCGCAGTTTGCGGGCAATGAGCTTACCGAATACCAAGGCCATAGGCGTCAGCAACAGCAGCGTCCATGCCAGTCGCTCGTCGAACCAGCGCATCAGCAGGAAGGCACCACACAGCTGTATCATGGTGATGGCCATTTGAGGCAACGTATCGGTAGTGATGGTGCTGACCGTCTCGATATCCTTCGACATACGAGATGTGACATCGCCCGAATGCAGTTCCTCTTCCGTATATAACTGGCGGCGGAACAGACAACTGAAAATGCGCAGGCGCATGGCATTGACCTGACGGATATTGGCTGTCGTAGTCAGCCAGTAACCCAGCTGACGCAACAGCACACCGCTCATCACCGTGATGACAAGCAGCACAATCATGTGGATGATATCGTCAGCAGTACCCGTGCGTATAGTCTCGTCGATGAAACGGCGACTGAGCCATACCATCATCAGACCGAGACCAACCTGCAGGATTCCCGTCACGATGCGCACGGCTGAATTCCAGCGAATGCCTCGCGACTGTTGCCATAGCCACCAGACGTACTTCATGCTATTCTACAACCGCTACCTTCAGCCATTCATTGACGATGTTCGACACGTCATTTCGAGCCACATCCTCCGTTACGTCGTACTCCTCCAACAACTTGGCCACGAGGCTGTCGACGGTAAAGTCGCCCATATCGACAGCCTGCTGCCACAGCCATGCAGCCGTCTCGTTCAACGACAGCAACTTGCCGAAGTTAATGGCATCAAGCCCCTCGCCTACTACTACATTCTCGCCGCATACCTGACGCAGCACAAATCCTTTCTTGATTCTCATATTCTACTATTAACTTTTTATCTTTTTACTCTTCTGTAAACTCCTAATATATATCGTCTTAGTGGGTGTAGCGCGTTCCAAATCTTTACGCCTCTCATCCGCCATTTTGTATACAAATAATGCTTGTGTCCCTTTGCATCGACCACATGCGTAGCCAAAGCGCGGACATCGCTCAGCTGACAGTGTTCCACACCCACCAGATTGCCATCGCCCATCAACGTAACAGCATCGTCGTCAATCTGCGTAATGCGATGCACCACATAATGGTTGCCATCAACCCAAGCCAGCACCACATGCCCTACTTCAAGTGCTTCAGGCTTCTGCAGAATGACACTCTCCTTACCACCTATAATAAAAGGTAACATGCTCTGTCCGTTGACAGGCAACGTCACACTGACACCTTCGCCCGCCAATCGGCTTGCCTCTTCTATTATCAGCTTGTCAGTAATCATAATGATTCTCCGCTTATAGTATGACAACACAAAAAGGCAGCATCTTCATCGGGCAAACACTCCAAATGCCAAATGGGTACATTCATGGCCAAAGCATTCTCCGTTTTGTGCAGTCCATCAGCAATTTGCTTGTCCCAACGCTTGCCGCTGATGCTGGGCACCAGAGCGACATAAGCCTGAATGCCCGACAAACGGTGTATCTTGTTGTAGGGCGCCTGACTCAATAGCACAATACCACTCAACGGATAACTCAGATTGCGATAACAAGGCGTCTTACCACTCCAAGGCGAACCGTAAACGGTGGCGTGGCCATCGTCGAAGACCCTCACCACGGGATTGTCGTCGTTCAGCAGTTCCGTGCCTTTGATATGTTTCAGCCACAAGCTGGAGTGTGTGCTTTTGCCAGTACCACTAACACCTAAAAACATATAAGCCTTATTAGCATAAGACACTGTTGATGAATGAAACAGGGCAACACCATGATTGGCCGTAGCAAGCGCAAACAGAATCATCAACGCATTGTCTATAGCCAACTTGCGGTATCGTCCTGTCACCGTCAGCGAAGCCTGTCTGTAGTCGTGCGGACACTTCAGCCAGCCCGCCGTCTCGTTGGCCCAGATAAATTCGAACACCGGGCTGCCGTCGGCAGTCTTGCCACAAACTATCACTTGTCCTTCGTCGTCCTGTCGCATTTCTTCTGTATAAGCTATAGCATCGCCTTCGTTGACAGTTATTTGAAATACAGAAGATTCTTGTTTTCCGTCTGGAATGACAAACGGCTCATAGTTCTTCATCAATTCAAAATCGCTGTCAAAAGCTGTAACAGAAAATACGACATCCGCAACCTTAAAATATTTAGTCTTACACATTTCTATTTCTTTTTGCTCGGCAAAGGTACAAATAAGTGAGTAAAATGCCAAATTTATTTGGACTTTTTGTTGTGGGAATGAAAATAAAGTCGTACCTTTGCAAACAATTATATTATTTAATAATTTAATAAAGGTATGAAGATTTCTCACATTGAACATCTGGGCATTGCCGTCCAGAGCATTGAAGAGAGCCTGCCGTACTTCACAGACGTACTGGGCTTGGAGTGTTATGCAACTGAGGTGGTAGAAGATCAGAAGGTAAAGACTGCCTTCCTGAAGTGTGGTGAGGTGAAGCTGGAACTGTTGGAACCTACATCACCCGAGAGCACTATCCAGAAGTGGCTCGATAAGGGCAATAAGGGCGTTCACCACATAGCCTTCTGTGTGGAGGATGGTGTCGCCAAGGGGTTGGCTGAGGTCAGCGAAAAGGGCGTTCGTCTGATTGACGAGAAGCCTCGCAAGGGTGCCGAGGGCCTGAACATTGCTTTCCTGCATCCGAAATCTACATGTGGCATTCTGACAGAATTGTGTGAACATCCGGAATAAATTGATAATTGACAATTGATAATTGATAATTAAATAAAGCAATGAGTAAGCAATTAGAAAAGATCAAACAGCTCATCGAGAAGCGTGAACAAGCTCGTCTTGGTGGTGGCGAAAAAGCCATACAGAAACAGCACGACAAAGGTAAGTATACTGCACGTGAGCGTATTGAGATGTTGCTCGACAAGGGTTCGTTCGAGGAGTACGACATGTTCAAGGAGCATCGCTGCCATAACTTCGGTATGGAGAAGAAGCAGTTCCTGGGCGATGGTGTCGTAGCCGGTTCCGGTACCATCGACGGTCGTCTGGTATTCATCTTTGCACAGGACTTCACCGTTCATGCCGGTTCTCTGTCAGAGACCATGAGCCAGAAGATCTGCAAGGTGATGGATATGGCCATGAAGATGGGCGCTCCTGTGATTGGCATCAATGACTCGGGTGGTGCACGTATTCAGGAAGGTATCAACGCACTGGCAGGTTACGCAGAGATTTTCGAGCGTAACATCCTGGCATCAGGTGTGATTCCTCAGATTTCAGGTATCTTCGGTCCTTGCGCCGGTGGTGCTGTATACTCCCCTGCCCTCACCGACTTCACCCTGATGATGGAAGGCACATCATACATGTTCCTGACGGGTCCGAAAGTGGTAAAGACTGTGACTGGCGAGGATATCGACCAAGAGCATCTGGGTGGTGCTTCGGTACACGCTTCAAAGTCGGGTGTAACCCACTTTACTGCTAAGACTGAGGAAGAGGCTGTAGAGATGCTGAAGACTCTGCTGAGCTATATTCCTTCAAACAACATGGAACTGGCTCCGCGCAAGAAGTGTGAGGATCCCATCGACCGTCTGGAGGATAGCCTGAATGAGATTATTCCCGAGAACCCCAACGAGGCATACGATATGTACAAGGTCATCATGGCTATAACTGATGATCACGAGTTCTTCGAGGTACAGCCTAAGTTTGCCAAGAACATTATCGTTGGTTTCGCCCGCTTCAATGGTCAGAGCGTAGGTATAGTTGCCAACCAGCCTTCATGCTATGCTGGTGTGCTTGACGTAAACGCCAGCCGTAAGGGTGCTCGCTTCGTTCGTTTCTGCGACGCTTTCAATATTCCTATCATTTCGTTGGTTGACGTTCCTGGATTCCTGCCTGGTACTGGTCAGGAGTATAACGCAGTCATCCTGCACGGAGCTCAGTTGCTGTACGCTTACGGTGAGGCTACTGTGCCCAAGATTACCGTTACCCTGCGTAAGTCATACGGTGGTTCACACATTGTGATGGGTTCTAAGCAGCTGCATACCGACCTCAACTATGCATGGCCTTCAGCTGAGATCGCCGTTATGGGTGCATCAGGTGCTGCTGCCGTGCTCTATGCTAAGGAAGCAAAGGCCAAGAAGGAAGCAGGTGAGGATGTAAAGGCATTCATCGCTGAGAAGGAAGAGGAATACAACGAGCTCTTTGCTAATCCTTATCAGGCTGCCAAGTACGGCTACATCGACGATGTCATCGAGCCACGCAATACACGTTTCCGCATCTGCCGTGCCCTGGCTCAGCTCGCTACCAAGCGTGATGCTCTGCCCGCTAAGAAACACGGTAATATTCCAATGTAAATAATAGCAGCGGACTTACGCGGACTTTTTCGGACTGTCCGTTTTGTCCGTGTTAGTCCGCTGCAAAAAAATAGAGAATTATGAATAACGAAGTGTATGCCGCCATTGCTATGGCACTTTACGAGTTCAAGGGCAATAACGTCCACGACAAGGAGCCCGGCATCATCACAATTGCCGAGAAGCAGACTCAGTGGAACGGTTATGCGCTGACGATGACAGAACACCCTTAATGAGTTAAGAGTGAGAAGAATTTAAAATTAAAAAAGATGAAGAAAGAATATAAATACACCATCAATGGTAATGAGTATGAAGTTGCCATTGGTGAGATTGTAGAGAACGAAGCCACCGTCACCGTGAATGGCGAGGAATATAAAGTGGCATGGGAGCCAGAGGCTGAACCCGAGAAGAAAGTCGTAGTTCGTCCTGCGGCAGCTCAGGCTAGCGAGTCAAGTGATTCCGGTGAGGCTAGTGCAAATGTCAACACCAATAATGCCGTTAAGGCTCCTCTTCCTGGTGTTATCACCTCTATTGAGGTGGCTGTCGGTGACGAGGTAAAAGCTGGTGACACGCTGCTAGTATTGGAAGCCATGAAGATGGCTAACAACATTGAAGCTGAAAAGGATGGTAAGGTAACGGCCATCTGCGTAAAGCCTGGCCAGAGTGTCATGGAAGACGATGCTCTCGTGGTTATAGAATAAGCTTACAACTTATAACAAAAAAAAGAGGTTCACTTCACGCAAATGGACCTCTTTTTTTATGTTTTATGTTTTCTCTTGTTCACTCCTGTACTTCATGAACGACAACCTTAACCTTCGCAATACGTCGTTCTTCAAGCTCAACGATTTCAAAGGTAAAGTTCTTGAAGTCTATCTTCTCGTGCAACTTGGGGAAGTCTCCCTTCAACTCTAACATCAGACCTGCCAGTGTGTCTGCATCACCCTCCACATCCTCAAAGAGCGTATCATCGAGGTTTAGGATCTTGTAAAAGTCACTGAGCAGCGTCTTTCCTTCGAAGATAAAAGTATTAGAATTGATGCGTACATAATTCTTCTCGTCCTCGTCATACTCATCATTTATCTCACCTACAATCTCCTCCAGGATATCCTCAAGTGTAACAATACCACTGGTGCCTCCAAACTCATCAACGACAATGGCAATATGCACTTTGTTCTCTTGGAACTCACGCAGCAGGTCGTCAATCTTTTTGGTTTCGGGAACAAAATAAGGTGGACGAATCAATGACTGCCAACGGAAGTTATCACCCTTGTTCAAATGAGGCAATAAGTCCTTGATATACAAGATGCCGCGAATGTTGTCACTGTTTTCCTGATAGACAGGAATACGTGAGTAATTGTTCTCTACAATACACTTGATTACCTCAGGGAAAGGAACCTTGAAGTCAAGGTCAACAACATCCTGACGAGAGGTCATAATCTCCTTGGCAGTTTCGTCACCAAAACGGACAATACCTTCCAGCATGCGCTGTTCTTCCTTAATCTCCTCCTTATCCGTCAGTTCCAAGGCCTGCTCCAGATCGTCAACACTCAATACATGATTCTCTTTTTGAACTACCTTCTCAGCCAACATACCTGTCCGCAACAGAATGTTTGCGATAGGCCAGAACAAACGACGACAAAACATAATACCACCAACCGCCTTACGACAAAACTGAAGAGGGTCCTTTGCTGTATATATTTTGGGCATAATCTCACCAAACAATAACAGCAGAAAGGTCAGTATGACCGTAATACATAAGAACTGAAGCCAATAGGCACCACCAAAGTCAACAACATGTGCTATGAAATAGTTACACAACATGATGATGGTGACATTGACAAGATTGTTGGTAATCAAGATGGTAGCCAACGTGCGTTCAGAATCCTGTCGTAATAACTTTATCTGAGCATCAGCCTCATGCTTCTCCTCATCAAGTTCATTTAAGTCTGATGGCGACAAAGAAAAAAAGGCGATTTCAGAACCCGAGGCATAACCCGAGATAAATAACAAAAGACATGCCAACACACCAGCCAAAGCGGCTCCGAGTGTCGGCGTCATTAAGGTTACCTCAGAAAATAACTGTTGAAAATAGTCTATGTCCATAAGGCATTATTCTGTAGGAATAGGCTCGGCAACTTTAGGAGTCAGCATCTCCATATTATCTGCCCATATCTCTGTAACATAGCGTCGCTGCCCATTTTTATCATCATATGTCGTATAGCGAATGCGACCTTCGATATATAGTTTATCGCCCTTATGCACATACTTCTCACAAATCTCAGCCAGTTTGCGCCACAACAAGACGCTATGCCAATCAGTACGGTCAGGAACCTGGGTGCCATTCTGAAGCGTATAGCCTCGTTCAGTTGTAGCCAATCGTAAACGAGCTACAGCAACATCCTTGTCAACATAACGTATCTCAGGATCAGCACCAACATTCCCTATTAACATCACCTTGTTCATAGACTATACCTCCAACTGCTTGCAATCGCCAAGATATATAAACTTGAAGTTTTTGCCCTTGGAAGATGGGAACTGACTACGACTATCGACTCGCTGACTCAGATGGTCAACAATACGGTTATAACAGTCTTGTCCTGAATAGGCTTTGCAACATGCCACAAAATGTGTATCGCGATATTGGAACTTGCCTGTACCTGGCATCAACGTAACACGCTTGAAATCTAAAGTACCTTCATACCAACCGTAGCGTTCTTCATTAAGACGAAGAACTGCAGGGGCTGCAGCTTTTGGAGCAATTTCAGAGCGTACAGCACGCTTTTCCTTAAAGTCCTGCATGGTGGCAGCTTCCGTTTTTATAATAATAAAGTACACACGTGGACGTATTTTATAACGCTTGGGATATGCCACATCGCTGGCCACATAGTCACGAATGTCAGCCTCAAGCATATGATTCATACCAATCTCGTCGATTTCAGACAAGAATGCAATAGCTTCATCTACTGTGTTGACAAGTATTTCCCTGTCAAAATAACGTAAGTATAAATTCATCGAATTAGATTGTTTTCCTGTTGTATAAAAAAAAGAGCGGAAAACGGGACTCGGACCCGCGACCCCAACCTTGGCAAGGTTGTGCTCTACCAACTGAGCTATTTCCGCATTTCAAAAAAGTTCGAAATCTATATGTGAAGAGGAGGAGACTCGAACTCCCACGTCGCAATTGACACTACCCCCTCAAAGTAGCGCGTCTACCAATTCCGCCACCTCTCCAACACGATTTAACGTGTGAATAAAAAAGAGTGCCCAGAACAGGACTCGAACCTGCACGCCTCGCGGCACACGCACCTGAAACGTGCGCGTCTACCAATTCCGCCACCTGGGCAATAACCATTAGCAACCATCGCTAATGCTCTTTTTTGTTCAACATGTTGAGCGGAAAACGGGACTCGGACCCGCGACCCCAACCTTGGCAAGGTTGTGCTCTACCAACTGAGCTATTTCCGCATTAAAACCTCTTTGGGAGGTGCATCTCTCTTGATTGCGGGTGCAAAGGTAATGCTTTTTTCGAAACCTACCAAACTTTTTCCTGTTTTTTTTCTAAAAAAGTGAATAATTGCACTTTCTTGTCCATTTTCTTGCTCATTTCTCCGCAAATTTGTATCTTTGTGCGATAAAAATTAGGAAAAAAACATTCATGACGGAGAGATTAGAATTTTCCTCAACAGAGAAAGAACAAGCATTAATGCTCTATCAGCATGTTCGTGAACAGATAGCATCGACACTGTTACCTGATGACGAGTCGCGCATGCGCAAATACCTATTATCTACAATAGAGCAATGTCAGGTTAGCCGTAACATTTTCGGACTAAACCCTATCCTACTGGCTTTTCAGACCGCCCAATTGATAGTTGACGAGATTGGACTGCGTCGTGATGGTGTATTGGCAGTATTGTTACGCCCCAGCATCGAACAGGGTTTTCTGAGTATTGAGGAAGTTCAGCATCAGTATGGCGAATCAGTAGCCCGCATATTGCATGGTTTACAACGCATTCAGGAATTGTATCAGAAGAATCCTGTTGTTGAGACCGAGAATTTCCGTAATCTACTGTTGTCGTTTGCTGAGGACATGCGTGTCATTCTAATCATGATTGCCGATCGTGTGAACCTGATGCGACAAATCCGCGATACGAAACAGCATGATGCCAAACGCGAAGTATCGGAAGAAGCAGCCTATCTCTATGCGCCGTTAGCACATAAGCTCGGTCTTTATAAACTAAAGAGCGAGTTGGAGGACCTGTCGCTGAAATATCTGGAACACGACGCATATTATCATATCAAGGAGAAACTTAGTGAAACCAAGAAAAGCCGTGATGCTTATATAGAACAGTTCATCAAACCTATATCTGAACGTCTGACCGAGTCTGGTCTGCATTTTCATATCAAAGGCCGCACGAAGAGCATTCACTCCATCTGGCAGAAGATGAAAAAACAGAAGTGTCCCTTCGAAGGTGTCTACGACCTGTTTGCCATTCGCATCATTATCGACACGCCAATAGAAAAAGAGAAAATGCACTGTTGGCAGGCATTCGCCATTGTCACCTCGATGTACCAACCCAATCCCAAGCGTCTGCGCGACTGGCTCAGTGTTCCTAAATCGAATGGTTACGAGAGTCTGCACATCACTGTTCTGGGGCCTGAGAAGAAATGGGTAGAGGTACAGATTCGAACCGAACGCATGGACGAAATTGCCGAACGAGGCGTTGCCGCCCACTGGCGCTATAAAGGTGTTAAGAGTGAGTCCGGATTGGACGAGTGGCTGACCAATATCCGTTCGATGCTGGAAACCAGTGACGGGCTGGATGCTATGGATCAGTTTAAGATGGACCTATACGAGGACGAAGTGTTTGTGTTCACACCTAAGGGCGACTTGTTTAAATTCCCCAAAGGTGCCACCGTTCTCGATTTTGCCTACCACATCCATTCAAAAGTAGGAAATTCATGCGTGGGCGCGCGCATTAATAATAAGGTGGTGACCATCCGTCATCAGCTGCAGAGTGGCGACCAAGTGGAGATTATGACTTCATCAAGTCAGAAACCACGACAGGAGTGGATGACCATTGTGAAGACATCACGTGCCAAGTCGAAGATTCGTCTGGCACTGAAGGAAACACAAGTGAAAGAAGGCCTCTTTGCCAAGGAAATGTTGGAGCGCAAGTTCAAGAACAAGAAATTGGAGTTGGACGAGCCCACCATGCAACACCTCATCAAGAAGATGGGGTTCAAGGAAGTCAGCGACTTCTATCGTCAGATAGCTTCAGGTGAACTGGATGTCAATACAGTCATCGACCGCTATATAGAAATACAACAAGGCGACGGACCTACTACTGGCAACAACCTGGCTGAGAGTGCTGCCAACTTTGTGCTGGACGAGTCGCGCCTGCCAAAGGAGCATATCGATGAAGATGTACTGGTCATTGATCGCAATCTGAAAGGTGTTGACTATCAGTTGGCACGCTGTTGCCAGCCTATCTATGGCGATAAGATTTTTGGCTTTGTGACTGTGAGTGGTGGTATCAAGATACATCGCGATGATTGTCCTAACGCTCCCGAATTAAAGAAGCGCTTTGGTTATCGTATCGTAAAGGCCAAATGGAGTGGCAAAGGCTCTTCGCAATATGAAATCACGCTACGCGTCATTGGCAATGACGATATTGGCATCGTCAACAACTTAACCAGTATCATTTCGCGCGAAGAAAAGCTCATTCTTCGCAGCATTAATATCGACTCGCACGACGGGTTGTTTAGTGGCAACCTGACTATTATGCTCGACGATACCAATCGTATGGAGTCGCTTATCAAGAAACTACGTACCGTTAAGGGCGTAAAACAAGTAGTACGCCTATGATTTTCTATTTCACGGGAACGGGTAATACACGTTGGGCGGCTCAGCTGTTGGCTGAAGCGACAGGCGATGAATTGCTCTATATTCCTGATGAGCTTGACAATACCAATCTCCACTACGAGTTGAAGGATGGTGAACGCCTGGGATTCTGCTTCCCAACGCATGGTTGGCAACCGCCACACATCGTTCGTGAATTCATACGTCGTTCAACGTTCATTGTTCAACATTCAACGTATATCTATGCCTTGACGACTTGTGGCGATAACATGGGCTATGCGATGCGTATCTTCGAGAAGGAACTGCGACAGAAAGGTCTGCATACCGATGCACGTTTTGCCATCGTCATGCCCGAGTCTAACGTCTGCTTCTCGTTCCTCCATCTTGATACTGACGAAAAAGCCCGCCAGAAAGTCGATGCGGCCAGCCAGCGTATGACACAAATCTGCCAAATGATTACAGAACGGCAACGTGATGTAGAAGAACTGGTCAAAGGTGTCATTCCGTTTACCTACACCTACATCATTGGCGGTTATTATAACAAGCACCTGATTACTGACAAGAAATTCTGGGTCGACGAACAGGCTTGTATACAATGTGGACTCTGCCAGAAACTTTGTCCTGTCGACGACATCAAAGGAACACCGCCCGTGTGGCTTCACAACGAGCGGTGCACAAATTGTCTGGCTTGTTATCATCACTGTCCTGCCCATGCCATCCATTGGGGTAACATGAAACGCGGACAATATTTGCTTAATAAACTCTTGGACCGAAAATAGTCGTACCAATACGAACCATCGTACTACCCTCCTCTACGGCTATCAAATAGTCGTGGCTCATGCCCCACGAACGTTCGCAGAAGTAGTCGGCATCGGCAAAATAGCTTGCTTTGACATCATCAAAGAGTTTCTTGGCGTGGCGGAATTCTGAACGTATTTGTTGCTCATCGTCCACATACGAAGCCATCATCATCAGTCCACAGATGCGCACATGCGTCATCTCACGCCATTCGCCACCCTCCAACAACTCGTACAGAGCTTGGTCGCTCAGTCCGTATTTCGTCTCTTCTTCCGCTATGTGCAGTTCCAACAAAACGTCGATAACCCGATTGTTCTTGGCAGCTTGCCTCTCTATCTCCTGCAACAGTTTCAGCGAGTCCACTGCCTCAATCATCGTAACATACGGTGCGATATACTTCACCTTATTGGTCTGCAGATGTCCTATAAAGTGCCAGCGAATATCCTTTGGCAACGTCTCGTGTTTTTGGCGTAGCTCCTGTTCGTGGCTCTCTCCAAAGATGCGCTGACCTTCATCGTAGGCCGCCTCTATATACTCGTTGGGGTGATACTTGCTAATAGCCACCAGCCGTACACCTTGTGGCAAATTAGCAAGCACCTCTTTCAAATTTCCTTTGACGTCGTACATCATCCCTCAAATTCGGGCTTATCGTTCTGGGCTGGCTGTTTTCCGTATTCGAATACGTCCATCAGCGTGGTTTCGGCAACAGAAGCTATCACGTAGTCAATCATCGTCGTTCCCATCACACTCTCGATATTGTTGACGGCACCCTTCAGGGTACCAGCTTGTACCAGGTAGTTCACGTTCGAACGCTTTTCCTTCTCTGTCTTCTCATCGATGGTGATAAACTGTAACTTAGCCTTATACCAACGGTCGGCCATCTCCTCCTCAGAGAAGAAAATTTCCTTATAGCTGGCTATCTTGATATCCTCAATGGTAAACTCGCCACTGATATAGCTCGACATTTCTTCCATGATGCGGCTCTCGGCCTCCGTAAATGAAAGTGCGTCTACCACATAGTTCTCCTTTACTTTCTTCTGCAAGCCGTCCTCCATCACTTTCTCGTAGGCAATCTTGCATTCAAACCAAATTGCTGTTCTTGATCTCATTGTTTTTTATAATTATTACTTTTCAATTTTTCATTTCTGTATGGCCCGACTATTCGTTCCACCCATCTCTTTTTTCTTTTGTTCCGTAATACGGTCTATAATCTCTGTGGCTATCAGTTGTGAGCGTTCAGGTGTCAAACCAGCATCGCTGCCAAGCTCAGCCTGTTTCTTCATAAGTTCATCGATGGTCGACTGGCTCTCTGACGTAAACTTCTTTTCCGCATTACTCATATATTCCTTATTATAGATTTTCGAGAGTATGCGTTCTGCCTCCTCCGTATATTTCTTACGGAATATCTCTTCGGCCTTTGCCAAATAGTCACGCTCAGACGCCTCGTCAAATACCAGTGAATCGCCACTATTCGTAACGCCCAGTTCAGCAGGATCGAAACCGTCATCCAAGAGGTCGTCTGTCGGCTGGCGGGGAACGGGTTTCACGAACTCTACAGGATTTGTCTCAGGAAACATGTCGAAATAAAGGCCTACGCAAACCAATGCTATCACACACGAAATACCTACGACAATAGCAGACCTGATAATATGACGCTGTTTTCGAACAGCATCCAACATTTCTTCGGGTGAATTGTAGCGATCCTCTGGCGATTCGCTGGTGGCCTTCTTCATCGCTCTACGAAACTCCATTGGCATGTCTGATACAGCACCAAGAGCCTGCATGAACTTGCCTATAGAATATACATCACAACGATCGTCAATCGTGCCATGCTGCAATACCTCAGGCGCTACAAATTGCATATCTTCGCCATAGAACTTTTCCAGATCGCCCATCGAAAGATAGTATGAACCATGCGAGAGCAGCATCGGCGAGATGTCACCCTTGCGGGCAAACACGGTTCGTGGTGAATAACACACATGGCGAATACCTTTTTTATGTAACAGCGCGGTAATGCTTACCAGTCCTTCCAGTACGGTTATAAAGAAGTCGCGCTGAGCCACAACAGCAGGCGTCTCACTCAGCATCTCGGCAAACGACATATATTGGCCTGGCTCCGAGACAGCCAGTCTGACAATCTCGTCATTCTCCATAACAGGTGTGAAATGTAACTGGTGCTTATCGCCAATCGTGACGTTCTCATCACATTCGTGCTTCAAGCCTTCGCAGAATGTGATGTTAGCCATCAATGATTCGTAAATATCGACCGTCGACTGGTATTTACTTCCTATCTTTGCACGGAAAAACTCGCCAATGGGCATCTTCGACTGATTCAGCTTACCACCTGCTTTGGCTATTAAAAGTTCTTCGTAATTCATACCGTTCTATTGTTTTGATGCGCAAAAGTACACATAAAATCCGAAAATCGCAAAAAATATTTTGTATTTTTCGCACTTATTTGTATCTTTGCAGTCGATTTACGTAAATTACACATACAATGCCAGAAATATCAGTACGCGGACTGGAGATGCCCGAGTCGCCTATCAGGAAGCTCGCTCCTCTCGCAGCAGCCGCAAAACAACGAGGAACCAAGGTATATCACCTAAACATCGGACAGCCCGATCTGCCCACGCCTCAGGTTGCGCTCGATGCACTTAAGCAAATAGACCGCAGCATCCTCGAGTATTCACCCTCGCAGGGCTATCTCAGCTATCGCGAGAAGTTGGTGGGATATTACGCGAAATATAATATTAATGTTACTGCCGACGATATCATTATCACCTCGGGTGGTTCTGAGGCTGTGCTCTTTGCCTTCCTCTCTTGCCTGAATCCAGGCGACGAGATTATTGTGCCTGAGCCTGCCTACGCCAACTATATGGCGTTTGCCATCTCTGCAGGTGCTAAAATCCGCACCATTGCTACCACTATCGACGAAGGCTTTTCACTGCCAAAGGTAGAGAAGTTCGAGGAACTGATCAACGACCGCACACGGGCCATCATGATTTGTAACCCCAACAACCCTACAGGCTATCTCTATACCCGTCGGGAGATGAACCAGATTCGTGACCTGGTGAAGAAGTACGACCTGTACCTCTTCTCTGACGAGGTCTATCGTGAATACATCTATACGGGTTCACCTTATATCTCTGCCTGTCATTTGGAGGGTATCGAGCAGAACGTCATTCTGATCGACTCTGTATCGAAGCGCTACTCTGAGTGCGGTATCCGCATCGGAGCCCTTATCACGAAAAATGCCGAGGTGCGAAAGGCTGTCATGAAGTTCTGTCAGGCTCGTCTCTCTCCTCCCCTCATTGGTCAGATTGTAGCTGAGGCTTCGCTTGAGACTCCTGAAGAGTACCTGCGTGACGTCTATGACGAGTATGTAGAACGCCGTAAGTGCCTTATCGACGGACTCAACCGCATTCCAGGTGTCTATTCACCCATTCCTATGGGTGCTTTCTATACTGTAGCCAAACTGCCTGTCGACGATGCCGAGAAGTTCTGTCGCTGGTGTCTGGCCGAGTTCAATTACGAGGGCGAGACTGTGATGATGGCACCAGCTGCAGGTTTTTACACCACGCCTGGTGCTGGCATCAATCAGGTACGTATTGCCTACGTACTGAAAAAGGCAGACCTTGAGCGTGCACTCTTTGTGTTGAAGAAAGCCCTCGAGGCCTACCCTGGTCGGACGGAAGATTAATCTTGAATCCTGAATCTTGAATCTGCCTTTATTCATAGCACGGAAGATATACCGACAGGGCGGTGACCGTCAAGAGGTTAGCCGTCCTGCTATTACTATTGCTACCATTGGCGTAGCCATCGGACTGGCAGTGATGATTATTACCGTGTCTGTGATTTCTGGCTTTAAGCATTCCATCAGCGACAAGGTTGTCGGCTTTGGCAGCCATATTCAGATTACAAATTTTATGGCCCAGCAGACGGCCATTCCTGCCCCAATCTGTATAAGCGACACGCTGATGCGTGACATCAAGAAAACCAAAGGCATTCGTCACGTGGCTTGCTACTCTATGACGCAAGGCATCCTGAAGACCGATGACGATTTTCTGGGTGTGGCCTTTAAAGGTATTGACAGCAACTACGACACCAGCTTCTTACGCAGTAATCTGGTAGAGGGCAGCATACCCAAATTTGGCGCGCAACCATCCAAGTATCCCCTACTCGTTTCGCGTACTATTGCTGATAAACTGCGCTTAAAGGTTGGCTCGAAAGTATTTGCGTATTTCATTGGTTCTGAAGATGTTCGCGTTCGAAAGTTTACTATCGAAGGCATCTACCAGACTAATATGTCCCAGTTTGATCAGAACCTTTGTTTCACCGACTTTGCCGTACCTGTCAAACTGAACGGTTGGGAAGATAATCAATGTAGTGGCGCTGAACTGTTAGTCGACAATTTCGATGAACTCGAACTAACTGCCACGAAGATCGTCAAACTTGTCAACAGCAAGACAGACCGCTATGGCGAGGTACTCACCTCGCAGACCATTCATGAGGCCTACCCGAACATCTTCTCGTGGCTCTCGTTACTCGACATCAACGTATGGATTATCCTCGTACTGATGGTGTGTGTAGCAGGCTTCACCATGATTAGCGGCCTGCTCATTATCATCCTTGAGCGCACGCAGATGATTGGCATCCTGAAGGCACTTGGCATGCGCAACGACACCGTTCGGCACACGTTCCTATGGTTTGCTGCCTTCATCATTGGGCGCGGACTTTTCTGGGGCGACATCATCGGGCTTGGTCTTGTCATTCTGCAACAGCAGACAGGTTTCATCCGCCTCGACCCTGCCAGCTATTATGTCGACACAGCGCCTATGGAACTCAATGTTCCTATTATCGTGGCACTCAATATTGCCACACTGCTCATTTCGGTCTTTGTACTCATCGCACCGAGCTATCTGATATCGCATATTCACCCCGCACGATCAATGCGTTACGAATAAATTACTAACAAAACTTAAACAAATTATGGAAAGAACTTGGAGATGGTTTGGCAAGAAGGACAAGATTACACTTGCCATGTTGAGACAAATCGGTGTCGAGGGTATCGTTACGGCTTTGCACGACGTTCCCCTTGGTGAAGTATGGACACGTGAAAAGATTCACGACTTGAAGACGTATATTGAGAGCTACGGCATGCGCTGGAGTGTGGTCGAGTCGCTGCCCGTCGTTGAGACTATCAAATATGGCGGTCCAGACCGCGATCACCAGATTGAGGTCTATAAGGAGTCATTACGCAACCTGTCTGCTGAAGGCATCCACTGCATCTGCTATAACTTCATGCCCGTTTTGGACTGGGCCCGTACCGACCTGTTCCACAACAACCCCAACGGTGCCACCAATCTCTACTTCAACTATGCCGAGTTTGCCTACTTCGACATCTATATCCTGAAGCGTCCAGGCGCTCGCGAGGAATGGGAGAAGTTCAAGTTCCCCGAAGGTTGGGGCGAGGGTCGCAGCGTCATCGCTGAGTGCGACGAGCTGGCTAAGACCATGACGCCAGAAAAGGACCACAAACTTGTCGAAAACATCGTCATCAAGACGCAGGGCTTTGTATCAGGTAACTTCAGCGAGAACGACGAGGCTCCCGTTCAGAAGTTCCGCGAGTTCCTCGACCTCTATAAAGGTATCGACAAGGCTCAGCTGCGTGCCAATATGAAGTATTTCCTCGAGGCTATCATGCCCGTCTGCGAGGAGTGCAACATGAACATGTGCGTTCACCCCGACGATCCCCCCATCGAGATTCTCGGTCTGCCACGCATCGTCCGTACTGAGGAGGATATCCAGTGGTTCCTCGATGCTGTGCCCAACAAGCACAACGGTCTGACCTTCTGTGCCGGATCACTCTCAGCTGGTGCCTACAACAACGTCGTAGAGCTGGCCAAGAAGTTTGCATCGCGCACACACTTTGTCCACCTGCGTTCGTGCCACATCTTCCCCAATGGCGACTTCACGGAGGCTTCTCACCTTGGCGGACGTGCCGACCTCATCGAGTTGGCCCGCATTTTCGAGAAGGAGAATCCTGCGCTGCCCATGCGTGTCGACCACGGCATGACGTTTACTGACGAGCCTGGTGGCATCCTCGACGAGTCGAGTCATGGCCACAATGCAGGCTATACGCTGCTGGGCCGTATGTTCGCCCTCGGTCAGGTGCAAGGCATCCTTGCTACCGTTGACCGCGAACTGGGCATTGAATACAAGCAGCCCGGCTTCTTCGACTAAGAAATAGTAAGGGGTGTGGTCTGTTCCGCTAACAGGCCATACCTACCCTACGCCGCGACTATATAATGAAATAAAAGATGATGAAGATATTCAATATGAATCGAAAGGGACATTTCCTGTTTGCTTTAGTGATTGCAGCCATCACAGTGGTAGCGTGTGGCAACAAGACAGCCAATGCTGCCAGCACAGCCGATTCCCTGTCAGCCGACGATGCTACGGCCCAATCCGAGGATTACACGCCCAAACGTTCCGACTACACGTTCCGTTCTGAGGTGCGTACTATTAATGACGATGGTGAAGTCCGCTGGGACACCATCGTTGTCTATCTGACCGATGCCAAGGGACATACGCAGCAGCTTTATAGTCAGGCACAACCGCTGGATACGGTTACTTGGAGCAAGGGCAGCATAGGCAAAATTTCTGAGGACGACTGGAATTTTGACGGCATCCCCGACCTTCAGGTTTGTATGGGTCCGATGAATAGCTCTGGCAATTTCACCTACGATGTATGGATTTGGAACGATCAGACTCATCATTTCGACTATGTGGAAACCAAAGATGCCCTCTTCGATCCCGAAATCGATGCCGACAAGAAAACTATTGTCAGCGTCTGGCGCCTCGACGATGAGGTGGAAATCGTCCGTTACAAGTGGAAAGATGGCAAACTGGTGGAAACAGAACGTGAACAGCTGTCGCGCGAGGAATTGGCTGACGACTAAAATGTAAATATAGAATTATTAGTTATGATGAAAGCGCTATCGGTATATAGCATTACATTTTTAATTTTGATGCTGTTCGTATTCGGATTACTGTTGGTCTATCCGAAGTTAGAACTGCACCTACTTCTAAACTCTTATCATACAAGTCTTCAGGACATATTTTTTAAGTATTACTCCATGTTGGCAGAGTGGCCATTATATCTCTTGGCATTACTTCCAATATTCTGGAAAAAGAAAGAATTAACCATCTTCTTTGCACTTTGCGAACTGTCTGGAGGTGCCGTACTGCAAATATTAAAACACACCTTCAGTTTCGATCGCCCTATATGCGCCTTTGAGGATTACCAACAAACGGTTCTGCCTTTGGTTCAAGGCGTCGATATGCACCATGGCAACTCTTTTCCCTCCGGACACGCCTCTACCTTCTTCGTCTTCTGCACATGCTGTGCTCTTTTTCTGGCATACCGTTATAGCAAACACAAGCATCACAGCCGTCAGGAGTGGCTTTTGCTGAATCTGAAGTTATTGGCACTATTGATACTTGCCGCACTTGGTGCCTACTCACGCGTCTACCTTTCCCAGCACTGGCTGTCGGATGTATGCATGGGAAGCATCATTGGGTTTGTCACCCCATGCCTGATGTTCTATTTTGGCAAAAATAAAATTCTTAAACTTGATAAATTGAAGAGTAGCACACAATTAGAAACTCAAAAGGATGAAACCAAATAAATTACTGAAGTCATTGCGAAAGCCCATTTCGCTTCTCACTTTTTCCTGCATCGTCAGCATAGGAACCCTGTTGTTCTACAACATTCCTTTCTTTAATTATGTAGCCGACAATTCCAATGAAAGCACAGGTGGAAAGATATTCCTGCTGGCATCCCTTGTCGTTATCATGTTGGCACTCAACTTCATGATGACCTATCTTGTGATGTTCCTCACCAGGATTGTCGGACGTATTCTGCTGGCTATTCTATCAATCATTAATGCGACGGCAGTCTATTTCATCTTTACCTATAGCGTCATGATTGATGCCACCACCATCGAGAATGTATTCAACACCCGATACTCAGAGGCTTCCGGATTCTTCACATGGTCGTTGTGGCTGTTCATCTTTGTTTTCGGTGTATTGCCAGCCCTGTATTGCCTGTTCCAGCCCATCGTTTTCGGAAAACTGAAGAAGCTGGGCATCTATTGCGGCAGTTCATTGGGTATAGTCCTTGTTGTGGCTTTGATGAATTTCAACCAGACGCTGTTTGTCTGTCAGCACGATACAGAGTTGGGTGGACTGCTGCAGCCGTGGTCATATATAGCAAACACGTGTCGTATCATCAGTTTCAGTCATGACGAGAATGCTGAAGAGATCAAGTTACCTGACGGTAAGATTGCCGATCATGAGAAAGCCGTTGTGGTACTTGTCATCGGAGAGTCGGCACGAAAAGCCAACTTCCAGCTCTACGGATACAAACGCGACACCAATCCGCTACTGTCTAAACAAGAGGGTCTGAAGGTTTATCAGGCCACGTCATGTGCTACATACACCACAGCAGGTACGAAAGCCATTCTTGAACCTATCGACAGCGACGACCTGAACGAGCTGTTGCCTAACTATGCCTTCAGAACTGGTGTCGACGTGTCGTGGCGTACATCCAACTGGGGCGAACCACCTATCCATATCGACGAATACCTGACGGACGACGAACTGGGCGTTCAATACCCCGACGAGAGTGAAAAATACGACGCCATACTCTTCAGGGGACTTCGCGAACGTATTGAGTCCAGCAAGAAAGACAAGGTGCTGATCATCCTGCATACCAGTACCAGTCATGGACCTAACTATGCAGACAAATATCCCAAGGAGTTTGAGGTATATAAACCCGTAGCCAGAAATGTAGAAGAAGGCGAAAAGAATGTTGGAACGCTGATTAATGCATACGATAACACCATACGCTATACCGACTTCCTGTTGAATGGCCTTCTTAACACCCTGCGTTCTATGGAAGACTGGAAGACCGCTATGATCTTTATCTCCGACCATGGCGAGTCGCTTGGCGAGAACAAGATGTTCATGCATGGAATGCCGATGCGATTGGCACCAAAGGTTCAGTATGAAATACCTTTCCTGGTATGGACATCAGATCATTTCAGAGACTATAAGCCGACATCCACCAAGCAGGAAGCGCCAGAAGGCGAATTGCCTGCAGTACTTGAGCAGCACTACATTTTCCATTCCGTGCTCAACCTGCTCTCAATACAGTCGCCAGCCTACAACAAAGACTTTGATATCTTTAAAACGAACAACAATCAATAAACGAAGAGAGGTGTGTCAAAAGACACACCCCTTTTCTCTATTGGTTCGTCTATCCAACTCAACCCTTTATCAGATTTACCCTGCGCCTATTACCTGATGGTCTGACAGCAAAGTGGAGCCAATAGCTGCCCTTGGGCGAACGTTCTAACAGCAATTCATCAAAGTTCTCTTGCCTCTCGTCGCTGATGTCCAGCAGAATCGCGGCATAGCGGATAAGTTGCTCCATCCCTGATACGTGGATGTCCACTGCACAACCCGTCAAATGGTTCGAATTCGGTGCGCCACCTACCGCCCTATTCACCTGCGGACTCCTATATCCACTATTAATAATAATCGGTTTGTCCCATCGTCTTCTCAGCTTTTCCAGCCATTGGCAAACGCGCTTTAAATTCTCCACTTGTGCCTCGTTAGGCTCGTTCTCTATTCCCATCTTCGTTTTGCAAAGCTCCCCCAGCGTGAAATGCTGGGAGAGTCTCATTTCTTCATTTCTCATTTTCTCAATCTCTCATTTTCTGAATTACATCATCAGGTCTTTGATGATTTTCCTGTACTTTCCTTGTTTAACTCGTTTTATGAATCCGTGCGTCAGCCAACGGTTACATTGCTGACGAGCAGGATTATCTTCGATATCCAGCATACTCATCACTTCCTTCACTCCAAAGGTTTCAGGCAGACTTTTGTACGCCTCTGCATTCTTGGTGTTCCTGCGTCGTGGCACGTATTCGCGGGCAGCGTTGTCCCATGAGTCCTGCAACATCTGACCAAAGAAGTGGTCCTGGAAGAAGATCACTGCGTCGTACATCAGCGTCGCAAACTTCAGGTCGTCGTCCGTGATGTCCAGCTTTCCCGTTTTCCTGAACTCCTCATACTGACGAGCCAATATACGCGGGATGGTTAACCAAGTGGCGTAGAATACCGCACGCTTTCTGAGGTAGTCCAGCACATGGTCGTCCGCAGCCTCCGCTTCTTGGGCACTGAGCTCGCAGAGATCATACACATGGTCAGTCAGTCGCTGCAAGGGCAGTTCGCCATGCAACTTCTCGAACCTGTAGCCCCACTGCTTCATGGCCTCGTTCGCCTCCCAGTCCACATTCTTCTTTTTAATCATCAGGTATCGTGCCGTCTTCATCGGAAAGATGCAGACGCGACTGCACAAACCATCATTGATGTTCCGAAGTGTGAACTTCTTGTAAAGGCTGATCTGCGTACCCGTCGTGACGCTATTCCAGTAGATGGGCAGGATGTCGTTAATACTGTCGCTATTCGCATAATCCACACCCGACAACTCATTGTGGAAAGCCTTTAGTTCCAAGTCGTGCTTGCCTATCCAGGCGCCACCGCTCTGCGCTGTGATGCTGCTGTCCAGCTCCGAGTCGAACATATACAGGTGCATGGGCATCATTTCGCCATCTACCAATTCCTTGGCCCGTTTCAGGCGACGGAAGAAGATGTTGTTCGACGTCTTCGTGGGCAGATAGCGTATCATGCCCTCTGGCTCCACCAGTGCGTCCTGCTTCTGCGCTTTGCTCGATGTACCGCGCTTCTTCTGCTCCTGCTTGTAGCGCGTCTCTTGCGCACGTACCTCTTCGTCCTGTTCGCGCATGGCACACATAATCTGCTCGTCCAGATCCTTGGCAAAGCTCTTACCCGTAGCAGGCTCACCGATGATGAGCACCTGCGGGTTCAGTCGCTGTTTGGCGCCATTGAAATGTTCGTACCAGCAGCGTGTCAGCAGCGTGCAGTACATCGCTCCCGAGGCAAACACAGCCCCCAGCCAGTTAGGCCTGTCTACCTGCTTACAGGCTTCGGCATAAGGAGCGCTAAGGAGAGGTTCCAGCCTTTGAGCGTACTGCTCGTAAGGGATGTCAGCGCTTGCCACAAGTCGCTCAGCTGTTGTTGGTCCGTTGCTGCGAATACCAACACTTTCAAGCACCCCTTGCATCCTTTTCGGGATGTCCTTGTACATTCTTCGCTCACAAGCCGAATCAGCAATTCCTCTGACTTCCTCTTCTCCTCGCTCGCGGATGACGTCCTGCACAAATCCACACCGTTTAAGGGCCCTACACACCAGTTCCGGTTGGTTATCGCAGATATACCTAAGGTCGAGAGCCAGCTGTAGCATGGTTCTGTGGCGATCTCCCACGCTTGGCGCACCGCCTTGCGCTTCCTGCCACGCTTCACAGATTTTGGCGTAGCTGACTCCGTGATAGTCAAATTCTCGTTCTTCTTCATTACTTAATTTCTCATTTTCTTCATTTCTCAATTTCTCATTTCTCATCGCTTTCGTAGGCTCAGTACGACCACTACGATAAGCCTCGCAATACTTCTTGTCAAATTCTTCATTGTAATAGTTTAATAGTTCTTCTTCATTCAGATAATACACGTCCTCACGCATGGGAGCGTACGAGATTCTTGACGCGTCAATGCAGCTCAGGTCGGGCGTCACGTCCAGCTGCTTGGCCAGTGCTATCTGGTTATCAGCAATGTTGTCAATCTCCACACGAGCCTTGCAGACCAGTCGCAGACCCTGCCCCGACGATGTCAGGTGCGCAAACACCACTTCCCACGGAAAGCCCTCTTGCTGTGTCTGTTCGAATATCTCACGCGGGTTGTCCAC
>Ga0310695_10004255_pt1 | contig 26695 bp, 17 predicted proteins | sample RumenRJG_04DNA_FD_203882 | JGI IMG/M metagenome (GOLD analysis project Ga0310695, IMG submission 203882) | Bovine rumen microbial communities from Lethbridge, Alberta, Canada - RJG_04 (v2) (version 2) | ecosystem: Host-associated > Mammals > Digestive system > Stomach > Rumen | place: Canada... | reverse complement strand
CTGTCGGTGACCGACTATGTTGCCAAGGGTGCAAACATGGCCAACATGTATCAGATTAAGTATGTGAGCCGCATTGTCAACGAGGGTGCATCTGGCCAGGTCGACGGCTTTGCCAACGGCAATGGTTCTGATTCGTTCATCGTGGGCAACGTCTACCTCTACAAGGAGCAAGTGACCTATGAGGACAACGAGGCTCCAGTGCTAGTCACGGCAGAGGTGGGCACAGTGACTGCCACTAGTGCCACGCTGACGCTCAAGGCTACCGACAACTTGAGCCCCAACATCTACTTCACTGTCACCGACAACGCCACAGGCAAGGAGTACCACAAGACGGCTGCTTCGGGTGCCGAGGCTGTACTCGACCTGACAGGTCTGGCCGCCGGCACGACCTATAACATGAATGTTGTTGCTGCCGACGAGAAGGGAAATGCTTCGGAGGCACAGGTCGTCGAGTTCACAACTGTTGCTATCCCCGCTGTGCCGGCTCTTGCTGCCGGTGACAAACTGGTTCTGTTCTCGGCTCACACCGACAATGCACCAGGCTACTTCTTCGACTCATGGGGCGGAGGCACAGGTAATGATATCGAGATTGAAGGCGAGATGGCATACGCCATCAGCAACTTCATGTGGTTCGGCTCGCAGTTCAACGATGTGAATGCTACTCCCTACGATCAGTTGCACCTTGACATCTATCCATTGCAGGATATGACCCTGGCCATCGTGCCCATCACCCGTGGTGCAGCCGAGAAGGGCATCCAAGTCAGCCTCACCGGTGGCGAGTGGAATGCCATTGAATTGCTCGTTCAGGACTATCTGGACCGTGGTGCCAACATGTTGCAGATGTGGCAAATCAAGTATGTGAGCAAGGTGGTGAACCAGGGTGCACCCGGCGCAGTCGACGGATTTGAGAACGGCAACGGTACCGAGACCTTCATCGTGGGCAATGTTTACCTGGTGACTCCTAGCGAGAGCACAGGCATTGACACTATCCAAGCCGAGGTTAACGCCAACCAGCCGATGTACAATGTGCTGGGTCAGCGCGTGAACGAGAACTACAAGGGCATCGTCATCCAAAACGGACATAAGTATATCATCAAGTAGTATTTTCAACAACTCTAAGTCTATTATTCCAGATGGGGCAGTGCTCTGCCCTGCCCCATCTTTATAAACACTGAGATTATTCTTAGTTGCAGTTCCACTACCAATCCACCTACCAAAACCCTTAGAAATACTAAATACGACATCACTTTTGTTGCAATTTATTTGCATCAACAGATATCTTCTTTTAAATTTGCGTAACATTAGGCGAAAACATAACAAATAATTACGATATAATGAAGTTTAAGTTTACTCTACTTCTGATGCTGTTGCTCCCCCTGCTGATGCATGGCCAGGGCATCACCATTCAGGGCACGGTCATCGACGACAGTGATGGTACGCCCATGCCAGGCGTGACAGTCAGCGTTGAAGGGACCAGCAAGACCACTGCCACCGACTTTGACGGGCAGTATGTGATTAACGCCGATGGTGCCGGCACACTGGTGTTCACCTTCGTGGGAATGACACCCGAGCGCCGCCAGTTCACCGGTTCGGCTACCATCAATGTGCGCATGAGCGAGGACGCACGTGTGCTCAACGAGGTTGTTGTTGTGGGTTATGGCACCATGCGCAAGAGCGATCTCACCGGCTCTGTGTCATCGATCAGTGCCGACAAACTCAAGAAGACCCCTGCCGCCAACCTTGACCAGGCACTGCAAGGCCGTGCCGCCGGTGTGACGGTCAACGCCAACTCGGGGCAGCCAGGTGCAGGTGCACAGGTGCGCATCCGCGGTATCGGCACCATCAACAACAGTGACCCTGTCTATGTGGTCGACGGTGTGATCTGCGATGACATCAACTTCCTGAGCCCGTCGGACATCGCCAGTACTGAGATCCTGAAGGACGCTTCGGCTACCGCCATCTACGGTAGCCGTGGCGCTAATGGCGTGGTGCTGGTCACCACCAAGAAGGGCGAGCAAGGCCAGAGCCGCATCTCACTCGATGTCTATGCCGGCATCCAGCAGCGTTGGCGCAAACTCGACCTCATGAACAAGGAAGACTTTGTCAACACCTACCTCGACCTCAACGCCAATGCCGCCCAGCGCCGCATCTACGACGAGCAGGGCTTCAACGAGTGGCTGCGCCGCTACAAGATGGGCACCGACGCGCACTATGCCGCGCCGCTGACCGAGAAGTATCCCGACGGACTGGACTATAGCCTCATCGACACCGACTGGCAGGACGAGGTATTCCAGGATGCGTGGATCCAGAGTTACCATCTGGGCATTGATGGTGGTACCGACAAGGCCAACTACTCGTTCAGTGCCAGTTGGTTCGATCAGGACGGTATCATCAAGCAGAGCAACTTCAAGCGCTTGACCCTGAGGGCCAACACCTCGTTCCAGGTCAAGAAATGGTTCAAGATTGGCGAGAACCTGAGTTATGTCTACTCATGGGGACGCAACACAAGTGCCGATGCCGCCAACCTGGATGCCAACCTGCTGTCACAGGCCATTGCCATGGCTCCCTGGGATCCTACCCGTTACCCCGAAGGCTCGGTCAACGCCAAGGGCGAAGACATGAGTGGCAAGATCGCTGCACCCAGCAACTTCAAGAACGTGTACAGCCCCATCAGTTCGATGGAGTACCATCACCCGCGCGATGTCTACAGCCGCTGGATTGGCGACCTCTACATCGAGATCACACCCCTCGAGTGCCTGACCTATCGTGCCGACGTCAGTTACAATCATGTCGACTATAACCACCGCTCGTTCCTCGACAAGTATGAGGTCTCGGCCTATGACCAAGCCGACAAGAACTATCTGGAGCGTTCAATGCGCCACTGGACCAGTGTCGTGTGGGAAAACACCTTGACGTTCAAGAAACAACTCACCGATGACCACTACCTCAATGTGATGGTGGGCCACACTGGCGAGGAATATAACAGTTACAGCATCAGCGGCTCGGGCAACAGCATCCTCATCCCCGACCCGCGCAACTGGTACATCAGCCAGACCACCGAAACCAACCCTGCCGGTGATGGTGTGGACCGCACCCGCCGCACGTCGTTGCTCGGTCGACTGCACTACACACTCAAAGACCGCTACATGGCCACGCTCAACTTCCGTGCCGACGGCAGCAACAAGTATCCCGAGAACATGTGGGGCTACTTCCCCTCACTGGCTCTGGCCTGGCGACTGAGCGAGGAGCCCTGGCTCAAGCGTTTCAACAACCTGGACAACCTCAAGTTGCGTGCCGGCTGGGGACGCATCGGCAACGACAAAATTGTCAACAATGCCTTCACCACCACGATGTTCAATAGTGGACCTACGTTTATCACCTATCCTCTGGGCGAAAACGGCGACACCCCGGGTGCCACCATCCTGACATACGCCAATAACGGCGGTTGGTGGGAGAAAACCGAGACCTGGAACGTGGGTCTGGACTTCTCGTTCTGGCGCGGACGATTGAATGGTACCATCGAGGGCTTCATGCGCGACACACGCGACATGGTTGTCTACAAGAAGATGGATGCCCAGATGGGACAGCGCTACGACGCACTCATCAACGCCGCCACCGTGCGCAACACGGGTCTGGAACTCACGCTGGGACACCAGAACACGGTAGGTGACTTCCACTATAACATCGAGGGCAACATGTCGATCATCAAGAACGAGTTGCGCCGTCTCAATGGTGGCGAGAAATTCTGGGTCGACGACATACGCCTGAGCGACGAGGGTATCGGATTGTTCACCTTCTGGGGCTATGACTACCAAGGTGTGTTCAAGACCGACGAGGAAGCCAACCAACACTGGTTTGGCTATGCACAAGATGGCGAAATCAATCCCTATCATGCTGGCGATGCCATCTATGCCGACCTTGACGGAGACGGCAAACTCACCGAGTTGGGCGACCGCAAGGACATCGGCAACCCGTTCCCCTGGCTCACTTATGGTCTGAACCTGAGTTGTGACTGGCGCGGTCTGGATTTCTCGCTATTCTTCCAGGGCGTGGCAGGCAACGAGATCTACAACCGCATGCGCACCCGCACCGAGTATAACGGCACCAGCATGCAACTGAGCACAGCCATGGCCGATGTATGGACTGCATCTAAGGCCGAACAGGGCATCTATGGCACCATTCCCAACCCCAATGGCAACAGCTATAACTACACCGTCAGCAGCCGCTTTGTTGAGAAGGGCGACTACCTGCGCCTGAAGAACGTGCAGTTGGGCTACACCCTGCCCAACAACGTGGCGCACAAGATGGGCATGAGCAAGTGCCGCATCTATGTGAGCGCAAGCAACCTGCTGACCTTCACCAAATACAAAGGCTATGACCCCGAGGTGGCTGGCGGCGTTGACTATGGCAACTATCCCCAGGCCCGCACCTACATGATGGGTCTCAACCTCTCTTTCTAGCACCCCCTGTTCCCAGAATTTCCAGTAAACAAAAGAAGACAATGAAGATATCAAGATATACAATAGCAATGGTGCTGGCTGCAACCATGCTTACCTCGTGCAACGACTGGCTGGCCGAGGACACGCCAGGCACCAACAAGCGCGGTGACTACTTTGTGAGCACCGAGACAGCCATCGAGGTGGTCAATGCCGCCTATACGCCCCTGATGTGGGAGTATGGCACCAAGTCGACCTTCTACAGCGAGTGGTTCATTGGCGACATTGTCAGCGACGATGCCCTCAAGGGTGGTGGCTCGCTCAGCGACATGGCCGACGCCTACGACATGGAGAATTTCAAGACCAACACCGACAACTCGCTACTGCGAGGCTTCTATGAGGCTCAGTGGCAGGGCATCCAGCGCGCCAACCTCGCCATCGAGAGCATCGAGCCACTGGAGGTGGGCATGGATGCCAACTTCACCGAGGCAATGAAGGCCCGCCTGCTGGCCGAAGCCCGATTCCTGCGTGCCTACTATTACTTCCGCCTGGTGCGTGTGTTTGGTGGCATGCCGCTCAACGACCGTGTGGTGGACAGTTCTAGCAAGATTAACCACGAGCGTGCGTCGCAACTCGAGACCTACGACTTCATCATCAATGACCTGCTGGCTGCCCAGGAGGCACTGCCCCTGAAGAGCCGCTATGCCGCCACCGACATGGGACGCATCACGCAGGGCACTGCCCAAGCCATGCTGCTCAAGGCCTATCTGTACAAAGCCGGTTTCCAGAAGCAGCAGGGCGAGAACCCCAGCGAGAGCTATGCCCAGGCAGCCAAGTGGGGTGAAGAGGTGGTCAAGAGCAACCAGTACTCGCTGTGTCCCGTCTACTTCGACAACTTCACCCTGGCTGGCGAGAACGGGCCTGAGTCGGTGTTCGAGATCCAGTACATCGAGGACCCGCGCAGCGACTATGGCGAGGGCGAGGGCTTCAGCCGCGGCACCTTCACGCTGATCATGCAACGCACCCGCTCAACCCACTGGGGCGAGTCGGGCTGGGGATTCAATCACCCCACGCAGAACCTCTATGACGAGTATGAGCCGGGCGACCTGCGCCGCGATGCCACCATCCTCGACTTCACCGACTACATGACCACGCCGGCCGAGGAAATCTACCTGGGCAACCACTACCTCAACCTGAAGAATGCCCAGATGACCGACAACAACGGCCAGCCCTATCACCTGACCCACCACTCGCGTGGACCGTTGAACTACCGCCTGATTCGCTACAGCGACGTGCTGCTCATGCTGGCCGAGGCCTATTGTGAACAGGGCGATGTGGCCAAGGCCAAGCCGCTGCTCAACCAGGTGCGTGACCGCGTGGGCCTGCCCCCCTTCCCCTACACCGCCACCATCCAGGGCCGTGAAGTGACCTACAGCGAGAACCAGGACGACCTGCGTGCCGCCATTCGCCATGAGCGTCGCGTCGAGTTGGCTATGGAGGGACATCGCTGGTTTGACCTGTTGCGTTGGGGCATCGCCGCCGAGACCATGGCAGCCTACATTGCCACCGAGACTCCCGAGGCCCGTGCCGAGTATGCCGCGTTTGTTCCCGGCAAGCACGAGTTGATGCCCATCCCCTCGCAGCAAATCGACCTGGGTGCCGGTCCCCAGAACCCTGGATACTAGACGAGTTACGAGTTACAAGCTACGAGTTACGGGTTACGAGCTACGGGCTACGAGTTACGAGCTACGAGTAAACGAACTAACGAGTTCTACGTATTACCAGCGCGATCTAAATTGTTAATTATGAATTCTTAATTCACCTTTTATTTTTCACTTTTAAAAACTTTTGTGATTATGAAAAAATTGTTTACCCTTGCAGCCCTGTCACTGATGGCTGCGAGTGCGGTCAACGCACAGTTTATCACGAAGGCCCTCAACGAGAACGATGAGTCGACCTTCAAGTGGGAAAACGCCAGCAACTTCATCCTGCTCAGCGTCGGCGAGGCCGAGCGCGAAGCCATGGAAGGAAAAATCCTGGCTGACTATAGCATCGACGACGTGACCCGTCATCTCTATGTCTGGGAAAATACTTATGTGGGTGGCGACGGCACTGGCATGAACTCGTTCGGCCAGCTCGAGGACCACATCGCTCTGACCGTGGGCAACGTGGGCTGGAGCGGCTTCGGTATGATCCAGGACGGCGGCATCGACTTCAGCATGCTCGATGACACCTACGTGCTGCACTTTGCCATGAAGGCCAAGCCCACCGACCTGACCTCGCACGGCTTCGGCTTTGCCCAGGCCAAGTTCACCATCGGTCCCACGGCGTTTGTCGACGGTGCCCGCGTGCACAAGTTGCTGGGCGACATCGAGCACAACGGCGAGTGGTACTATGTCGACATCCCCTTCAGCGTGCTGCGCCAGTGCGCCGACAACAATGATGTGTTCCCTGCCGACAAGGGCGGTGCCGCTGCTTACAACGACAACCACTTCTGGTGCCTCTCGGGCGGCGTGGCCGGCAGCGAGCTGCACATCGACAACATCTTCATCTACAAGGATGCCACCATTCCCGAGCCTGTGGAGAACGACTATGTGCTGCACTATGGCCTGAACGAGGAGGGTGCCACTTGGAACGATATCACCTTCGTGCCCGGTGAGGGTGAGAACGAGGGCAAACTCGTTGCCGAGAACGTAGAGTTTGCCGAGAACACCGAATTCAAGGTAAACTATGGCGATGTCTGGTACGGTGGTGCCACCGATGATGACTACTACCTGATTCACAGCGAGTGGTTCGAGAACATCGCTCTGGACAGCAACGGCAAGAACTTCCACATCAATGAAGCCGGCACTTACACCTTTGTGCTCGACGAGACCGAAGATGGCATCAAGCTGACCGTCACGGGTTGGCCCGAGCCTGCTCCTGCTGTTTATCTGATTGGTGACGCTCCTCTGGGTGGCTGGGATCCCGCAGCTCCCGTGGCAATGACCGAGGCTAATGGAATCTACACCTATACTGCCAACTTCGAGGAGGCCAAAGACATCTACTTTGTCTTCACCGAGGGCATTGGTTCGTGGGAAGCCATTAACGGCCACCGCTATGGCCCGACCGAAGGAAACGAAGATGTCGTTGTCGGCGAGGTGACGACCACTCAACTCTCGGCCAACGACCAGGCAGCCTACAAGTTGGCTGCAGAGGTCGGTGAGTACACATTCACCTTCGACTTGGCTAACTTGAACTTCAAAGTTGAGAAAGTGAATGCTGGTGTTGTGGGCGATGTGACGGGTGATGGCAAGGTTGACATCGCCGATGTCAACGCCGTGATCAACATGATGCTGGGCAAGATCGAGGCTACTGAGGCTGGTGATGTCACTGGTGGCGGTGTCGATATTGCCGATGTCAACGCTGTGATCAACATCATGCTGGGCAAGTAAGAATCGTTATCCCCTATCCTTTTGGATAGGGGAATTTTAAAGAAACATTTAACATTCTAGAGGGTCTAGATATTCTAGACTATCTAGAGAAACTAGACCCCAAAGAACAATGAAGAGATTTTCCTTACTGATGGTGGTGGCCATCGTGGCGATAGCCACGGTGGCCCAGCCACCACGCAGTGCCAAGCGCGGCGTGAGCGAGAACGGTTTTAACCACGTTGAGGAGATTGATGCCCTCAAGCCCGGAGTGGGATGGTTCTACAACTGGGCCAATCTGCCCAACTCGTACATCGCCGACGTCGTGGGTCCAGATACCGACATGGAGTTTGTGCCCATGATATGGAGTGCAAACTTCAACGAACAAGCACTGCGCAATTACCTCACCGAGCATCCGGGCGTGAAGTACTTGCTGGGCTACAACGAGCCCAACTTCTCATCGCAAGCCAACATGACTCCCGACAGTGCCGCCCGCCTGTGGCCCATCGTCGAGCAGATTGCCCGCGACTTCGACCTCAAACTGGTGGCGCCAGCACTCAACTTTAGCGGACAAGCGCTGAAAGACGGCATTGTCTATCAGCCCAACGACTGGATGGATGCCTTCCTGGCCGCATATCCCGAGGCGCACTTTGACTATCTGGCACTGCACTGCTACATGAACAGTTCGGCTGCCCAATTGAGCTATGTCGAGAACTTTGCCAAACGTTATGGCAAGCAGGTGTGGCTCACCGAGTTCTGCGCATGGGAGGGCAATGTCGACTCGGCCACACAGAAGCGCACCATGGTGCAGAAGATTCAAGACCTCGAACTCAGCCCCTACGTCTACCGCTACGCTTGGTTCAAGGCCAAGGGGTCGAACTCGGCACCCTACTACCGCCTGCTCATCAACCAGAACATGCTCACCCACGAGCCTCCACTGGGCACCCTGAGCGGAGCCGGCAAAATCTACGTCAACATGTCGGCGTTCGACACCACTTATTACTGGCACCCGGCACAGGTGATCCCTGCCAAAGACTATGTCTACAGCCAGGGAGTGACTATCGACCTCAATAGCGATGCCGAGAGCAGCCAGGTGCTGCAGATCAATGACTTTGATGTGTATGCCCGTGCGCAGTATATGATTGACGTGCCTGTCAACGGCAAGTATGACCTGCGACTCAGGTTGTCGAGCCGTGCCTTCCTCTACTCGCCCCAAATCCGCATATTCTGCGACGACGAGATGGTTGCCGACCAAGAACTCCCCGTCACCGGCATGACCGACAACCAGGATGTGTGGAAGACTCAACTGATCAACGACATTGCTTTGCCCGCAGGCAAGCACCGCATCGAGGTGCGCAGTGGCCGCAGCACCACCTGCAAGTTCAACTGGCTGCGTCTGGATCTGGCCGGTGATGTCAATGGCGACTTCAAGACCGACATCAGCGATGTCAACACCGCCATCAACGTCATGCTGGGCAAGCAGGATGCCACCGATGCAGCCGACCAGAATGGCAATGGCGTCGTCGACATCAGCGACGTCAACCGCATCATCAATCTGATGCTGGGCAAGTGACAACCCCACCCCTAAAGCACATCTAGAGTTTCTAGGCCATCTAGAAATTCTAGAACATCTAGAATATCTAGAATAACATTCTGACAATGAAAAAACTCCTCCTTGCCGCCCTGGTTGCGGCCTCAATGCTGGTGGCCAATGCCGCCACCACACCCATCTACCTCGATGAGTCATTGCCCATCGAGCAGCGTGTCAACGATCTGTTGCCCCGACTCACCCTCGACGAGAAACTGGCCATCATCCATGCCCAGAGCAAGTTCTCGTCGGCCGGTGTGGCGCGACTGGGCATCCCCACGTTCTGGACCGACGACGGGCCACACGGGGTGCGTCCCGACGTGCTGTGGGACGAGTGGGAACAGGCTGGTGCCACCAACGACTCGTGCGTGGCATTCCCGGCGCTCACCTGCCTGGCTGCGACCTGGAATCCCGCCATCGCCCGACGCTATGGTGTGAGCCTGGGCGAGGAGGCACGCTATCGCGGCAAGGACATGATACTGGGCCCGGGCGTGAACATCTACCGCACGCCCCTCAACGGACGCAACTTTGAGTATATGGGCGAGGACCCCTTCTTGGCCTCGCAGATGGTGGTGCCCTATGTCCAAGGCTTGCAGTCGCTGGGCGTGAGTGCCTGCATCAAGCACTATGCACTCAACAACAATGAGCACGAGCGCCACACCACCAATGTCATCGTCGACGACCGTGCCCTGCACGAGATCTACCTGCCCGCCTTCAAGGCGGCGGTGCAGCAGGGAGGAGCATGGGCCATCATGGGGGCATATAACCTCTACAACAACCAGCACCTGTGCCACAACCAGGTGATGCTCAACGATATCCTCAAGCGGCAATGGGGCTTTGACGGCGTGGTGGTGAGCGACTGGGGCGGCGCACACGACACCTGGCAGGCCATCCACAACGGGCTGGACATGGAGTTCGGCACCTGGACCGACGGTCTGAGCGAGGGAGCCAAGAATGCTTACGACAGTTATTATCTGGCGTTGCCCTACAAGAAACTGCTGCAAGAGGGCAAGGTCAGCATGACCACCCTCGATGAGAAGGTGAGGCGTGTGCTGCGGCTGATGATGCGCACAACGCTGACCACACGGCCACGCGGCTCAATGTGCAGCAACGAGCACTATCAGACCGCACGCGACGTGGCAGCCGAGGGCATTGTCCTGCTCAAGAACGACCGCGGCTTGTTGCCCATCGACCCGGCACGCCACCGCCGCATCCTGGTGGTGGGCGAGAATGCCATCAAGATGATGACTGTGGGTGGTGGCAGCAGTTCGCTCAAGGCACAGCACGAGATTCTGCCGCTCGACGGACTGCGTCAGCGACTGGAAGCCGACGGCGTGATCGTCGACTATGCCCGCGGCTATGTGGGCGACCCCACCGGCGAGTACAATGGTGTGACCACGGGGCAGAGCCTCAAGGACGACCGCACTCCCGAGGTGCTCATTGCCGAGGCTGTCGATAAGGCACGTCATGCCGACCTGGTCATCTTCATGGGCGGACTCAACAAGGCACAGTTCCAGGACTCGGAGGGCGACGACCGCAAGGACTATGCCCTGCCCTACGACCAGGGCCGCGTCATCGAGGCGCTGGCACGTGCCAACAAGAATCTGGTGGTGGTCAACATCAGTGGCAACGCCGTGGCCATGCCGTGGCGCAAGCAAGTGCCCGCCATCGTGCAAGGATGGTTCCTGGGTAGCGAGGCCGGCACATCACTGGCACGCATCCTGGTGGGCGACGACAACCCTTCGGGCAAGTTGCCGTTCAGTTGGTACGAGCGGCTGGACGACTGCGCCGCACACAGTGTGGGTGACTACCCTGGCACCAAGCGAGCCAACGAGAACATCTGGGACGAACACTACCGCGAGGGCATCTATGTGGGTTACCGCTGGCTCGACAAGACCAAGCGCCGTCCGGCCTTTGCCTTCGGCCACGGGCTGAGCTACACCACCTTCGCCATGAGCAAGGGGCAAATCACAGGGCAAGACGGCAATTACACCGCCACCGTCACCGTCACCAACACCGGCCAACGTGCCGGCAGCGAGGTGGTGCAACTCTACATCACCGATGTCAAGAGCAGCGTTGACCGGCCTGCCAAGGAACTCAAGGGTTTCAAGAAGGTGCATTTGCAACCCGGCGAGAGCCGAGTGGTGTCCATTGACATCACGCCCGACATGCTCAGTTACTACGATGCCAACCAGCACCGATGGGTGGCCGAGCCAGGTGAGTTTATCGCCCGCCTGGGCACTGCCAGCGACAATCTGCCCATCGCCCTCAAATTCACCTACTAGTCAGCGCAAACACCTAAAATATCAGTTTTTAATGCTTTTTCGCCACACATTCGGTGAAAAAGCATTAACTTTGCACGCTCTTTACCACCCTCATCTGAGGGCATAATTCTCAATTTTCAATTCACAATTCTCAATTATATCAAGAAGTGCAAGCAACCAGACAAGAAAAAATCAACCGTCTCGTGCAGAAGGAGCTGAGCGAGATCTTCCGACTCGAGACCGCCAAGACCACGGGCGTGATCATCAGTGTGAGCCATGTGCGAGTGTCGCCCGACCTGAGCGTGGCACGCGTGCACCTGAGCATCTTCCCCAGCGAGCGCGGTGCCGAACTGCTGACCAACATCAATGCCAACGCTGCCAGCATCCGCTATGACCTGGCAGGCCGGCTGCGCCACCAACTGCGACGCACACCCGAACTCACGTTCTACATCGACGACTCGCTCGACTACATCGAGCACATCGACGAGTTGCTCAAGAAGTGAACTACCAACTGAACATAGCGCTGCGCTACCTGGTGTCGAAGAAGGCACACCATGCGGTCAACATCATCTCCATCATCTCGTTGCTGGGGGTGGTGGTGACCACGGCAGCACTCATCTGCGTGCTGAGCGTGTTCAATGGCTTCCGCGGGCTCATCATGGGCAAACTGGCGCAACTCGACCCGCAGGTGGCCGTCACCGCCAGTGCAGGCAAAGCCATCGAGCAGGCCGACAGCGTGGTGCGTGTCATTACCGCCATGCCCGGTGTCAAGGCTGTGGTTCCGGTCATCGAGGATCATGCCCTGGCGGTGTTTGCCGACTACCAGATGCCCGTGCGCCTCAAGGGGGTGCCCGACAACTACAACCAGTTCAATGCCATGGACACGCTCATGGTGGACGGCAACTGGATGCTGCACGACCAGGTGAGCCCCTACGCCGTCGTGGGTGTGGGGCCAGCCATGCAACTGCACGTGCGTCCGGGCTTCCTGCTCATGCTCAACCTCTACGCGCCCGTGCGACAAGGTCGCGTCAACATGGCCAACCCCATGGGGGCCTTTGTCGCCGACTCACTCTTTGTCTCGGGGGTGTTCCAGTTGCAGCAGAATGCCTACGATGCCGACTTGATCTATGTCCCCATCGACAAGGCTCGCCGCCTGTTTGACTACCCCACCCAGGCCACAACTGTCGAGGTCTATCTGCAGCCCGGTGCCGACGAGGCACAATTCATGTCACAACTGCAGCAGCAGTTGGGCACATCCTATACCATCAAGAACCGCCTGATGCAGCAGTCGGCAGCCTATCGGCTGGTCAATGTCGAGAAGTGGATGGCATTCCTGCTCATGGCATTCATCCTGCTCATCGCCACGTTTAATGTCATCAGCACGCTGTCGCTGCTCATCATCGAGAAGGACGAGAGCATCGCCACCCTGCGCAGCCTGGGAGCCACCGACCAGCAGGTGACCCGCATCTTTGTTATCGAGGGTTGGCTCATCGCCCTGGTGGGTGCCGTGCTGGGCGTGACGCTAGGGCTGCTGCTGTGTCTGGGTCAGCAACACTACGGATGGCTCACACTGGGTGTCGACGCTTCTACCCTGATTGTGCATGCCTATCCCGTGGCCGTGCAGTGGACCGACGTGCTCCTGGCCTTCGCCCTGGTTGCCGCCATCGGCCTCCTCACCGCCCTGGTCACCTCCCTGACCATGCGTCGCCGCCTGGCCCGCTGACCCCCAGCCACATTTCATTCGGCAATTACTAACCTGCCATCCTCTTGCAACAACCCAGGGCCGCCCGCCTGTTTTTTCACACGAATTACCATGAATGGACATGAATTTGCCCATTATTTACCTGTTGTCTCCCAAGTGCAAATACAGTGATAAAACTGATTACCATGATTGGGCACGGTAGGTATATCATCCCCACATATCAGTTCAGCGGATCATCTTTTTGAGTCGCCTACGGCGAGAACCACGAAGTGCTCGCGACCGAACGGGAGCCCGGAGGGCAAGCGCAGCGCAGCAAATCTTTCAAATCTTTACAAATCAGACAAATCCCTAGGGCAAAAAATAGAAAGATTTGACAGATTTGAATAGATTTGTTGGATTTCTGCCCGACAGGGCACTCCTTGAATAGTATCCGCTGAGCAGTTACATTCCCGTTAATGAATGAGAATTCGTGGTAATTCGTGTGTGTTTTACCCACCCGACAGGGGAGGGCGAGACCTTGTTTTATTTAGCAAACGGGCGTTTTTGTGTTTTTTTGTTGCAGCAAATCCTAGAAATCTATACCTTTGTGCCGAAATTTGTATAAACCTTATTTATTCACTAATAATCATTTATCGCGATGAAAAAATTTTTATCTCTACTGATGATGTCGCTGCTGTGCGTGTGCGCATGGGCAGAGACAGTGACCGATGTCATTACCTATGATGGCATTGGGCATACTGGAGGCTATGCCGACTGGTCTGGTGTAACTTTTAGTTCTGATGCAGTTTATGCCGGGCAGACTTTTGGCACAAATGTGGATTACATCCAAATGCGTTCGAACAACAACAATTCGGGCATTGTCACTACGGCATCTGGCGGCACACTCAAGAGCGTGACCATTACCTTCAATGCCAAGACTACCGATCGCTCTGTAACGGTCTATGCAAGCAACACTGCTTATGGGACTGCCGCAGACCTGTACAACGACGAGAAAAAAGGTACAGAACTTGGCACCATCGGTGCTGCTGACGAATCCCAGACACTGACAATCAGTGGCAACTACACATTTGTCGGCATTCGTTCTACAAATGGCGCTATCTATATTGATGAGATTCAAGTCGTTTGGGAAGCCGATGATGCACCCGCCGCTGTTGCTGCTCCTGTGATCTACTTTGAGCCGCTGCACCCCTATCAGGGCGAGGAGACCACTTGCACCATCACTTGCGAGACCGAGGGTGCCAGCATCTTGTATGCTCTCAACGATGGCGAGTACCAGGAATATACCGAGCCCTTCACTCTGACCGAGACCACTACTGTCAAGGCCAAGGCTCAACTGGAAAACGCCACTAGCGACGAGGTGACCAAGACTGTGACCTTTGACCCCACTGTGGCCAACATCGCCGAGTTGACTCAACTGGCCAACAACACCTACTTCAAGATGACCGGTGAGGCAGTTGTTGTCTATGTCAACGGACGTTATCTTTACATCAAGGATGACACGGGCTACACGCTGGTTTACAACAGCACTGTCGATGGCATCGCCGCTGGCAACACCGTCAGCAACCTCAAGGGCAAGGTGAGCATCTACAACGGACTGTTTGAGGTCGCTAACGCAACCTACGAGTTCGAGGCAACCGAGGTCGCCGTTGATCCTATCGAAATGACCATCCCCGCCATCACTGCCGACAACATGAACCAGTATGTTGTCATCAAGGGTGTCGCACTGAGCGATGTGGACGGACGCAACATCACGCTCAATGCTGCCGATGGTAACCAACTCCCAGGCTACAGCCAGTACTTCTGCGATTTCCCCGAGGATCTTGAGCCCACCTACGATGTCGCAGGTTTCGTGGCCGTTTTCAACCAGACAGTCCAACTCTACCCCGTGTCGTTCGAGCCCAGCGACAATCTGACTGCCGTTGAGAGCGTCAACGCCGGCAAGGCCGTGAAGAGCGTGCGCTACTGCAACGTCGCCGGCCAGCAGGCAGCCAACGCCTTTGAGGGTGTGAACATCGTCGTGACTACCTACAGCGACGGCACCCAGAGCGTGAGCAAGGTCGTCAAGTGATTCACTAAACCTGACTGAAGGGTCGTCGCGTGCGGCGACCGCATGCGGGGATTTCAATTTGAAAATTCGCACCATGGTTTTTAATCCTTTGCGGTCGTCGCGTGCGACGACCTTTCAACCACCATGCGAACCCTCAACCCGACGCGGTCGTCGCGTGCGGCGACCCTTCAATCTTAACGTTGTTGCCGATTATAGATATCTCGCTCCCACCTTTGTGGGTTGGTGTCAATATATTGTGCTATCTTGTCATACTCGTCATGATTACGCACAATATGGTCATGAAAACTACGTTGCCATTGAATACTGAGACCTGCCTGATGGGCATATCTCGTTACTGCAGACTTAAGACCACCTAAGACTACCGACACCCAACTCTGCGTAAGAGCAATCTGCCGATGAAAAGTGCTTGTATTTTGGCTTGAGTCAATCGATTGAAAAATTTGTTGAGTCCGCTTCTTTTCAGAAACCTTTTCTGAATCAATGTATACGAGCAGGTGAACATGATTGGGCATAACAACATATCGCAACACACGACAGTAAGCGTAGTGTTGCGATAGTTGTTCGATCTGTTCACACAAATACCTACCGATAGGAGAGTGATACATTACCTGTCAGTCGACATGCCCAAAGTATTGAATCATCCCCTTCGTACAGAACGTTATGAAGTAGATTCCACCAGCATAGTCGTGCCATTTAGCCCTCTGGTATTTCCTATCGTGCACGGTTTCTCTGTTTGATGTAATCTCATGCGGTCGCCGCACGCGACGACCCTTCACCCCTATCAATACTCCTCGGCATCGAAGAAGAAGTCATCGTCGGTGCTGGGATAGTCGGGCCAGATTTCCTCGATACTCTCGTAGGTGTCGCCCTCGTCTTCAATCTCCTGCAGATTCTCGATGACCTCGAGTGGTGCGCCACTGCGCACGGCATAGTCGATGAGTTCCTCCTTGGTTGCGGGCCAGGGAGCATCCTCCAGTTTAGTAGCCAATTCTAGTGTCCAATACATTGTCTAATTCAGAATTAAAAATTAAGAATTAAGATTCTTTCTCTGTTTATCTGTCGTTTAACGCATCTCGAATGCCTCGGCATACCGAGAAACATAGAGACTAGTCAAAAAAGTGCGCAAAGGTACAAAGTATTTTACACATTAAGCATTTTTGTCCCAATAAATTTCCTCGAATTGATGCGTCACATTGTTAAATCTTGCTAAAACGAAAAAGAAATCGCTCAAACGGTTCAGGTAACGCAGCACGAGCGGACTGACGGGGGCGGTGTGGCTGAGCGAGATGACTCGACGCTCGGCACGACGCGTGACCGTGCGGCAGATGTCGCACAAAGCACTCAAACGACTGCCACCGGGCAAGACGAAACCACGGAACGGCGGCAACTCGGCATCCATCTCGTCGATCTTGCGCTCAATCTCCAGGATGTCGTCGTCGCTCAGTCCATAGACGGGGGCATCTTCGGCCGTGTTCTCGGTGGCCAGATAGGCCCCGATGTTGAACAACTTGTTCTGAATCTTACGCACCATTTCGGGCAGACCCTTGAGGTCATCGAGTTTGCTGTTGTGAGCCAGCAGGCCGATGTTGGCATTGAGTTCGTCAACGGTTCCGTATGCCTCGACGCGGATGTCATCCTTGCTGACACGCGTTCCGCCCACCAGCGATGTGGTGCCCTTGTCACCAGTGAGGGTATATACTTTGCTTTTCATAATTGATTGAGTTTTTCGATAAGTTCTTGTTGGTTGGCTACGACCACATAGCGATGCAGATGCTTGTCGCGAGCAAAGGGCGACCGACTCATCTCGTCGAGGTAGCGCAACAGCGAGTCGTACATGCCATGGAGGTTGACAACCACGATAATGCGCTGCTCGTCGCCCGAGACGACCATCTGCGACAGTGTGGCAATCCACTCGTCGGCAGTGCCCAGCCCGCCCGGCAGCACCACAAAGGTGTCGGCCATCTGGTACATGCGCGCCTTGCGTTCGCCCAGATCGGCGGTATAGACCACCTCGTCGACAAGCGGGTCGGTGCGGTGCTTGAAGGTCTCGACATTCACGCCCACGATGTGGCCGCCAGCATCGTGGCAAGCCTGTGCCACAGCGTGCATCAGCCCGGCATTGACACCGCCATAAACCAAGGTGTGACCCTGTGAGCCAATCCACCGCCCCAGTGCAGCAGCCAAATCAAAATATTCTTGTTCCAGTCCCTGACGGGAACTGCAATAGACAGCGAGTTTCACAAATTAAGAATTAAGAATGACCGGTTAAGAAAGAGTGAACGCCACTTGCTTGAAGGCGTAGTGGTGGATGGTGCCGTCGGCGGCATGACGCAAGGCGAGCATGCCATCGGGGGCAACATCGACAATGGTTGCAGCAAACATCGTGCCATCGGGCTGCAAAAATGTATGCATCTGTCCGTCAAAGCGATAGAGAACTGACAGATAGTCACTGTGCAAAGCCTGTGTACCCTCATTCTCGACACGAGCCAACAATTGCTCCATGCGCTCGCACACCAGTCGCATCACTTGCTCGACATCATGGTCGCGACCTGTGACCAGTGACAACGAGGTGGGGTTTGGGGCGTATGGGTCAAACTCGCGCTGATTGATGTTGATGCCGATGCCGATGATCGAGTGCTCGACCCGCCGTCCCTGCAAGGAGTTCTCAATGAGCATGCCGCAAATCTTGCGGTCGCGGTGGTAGATGTCGTTGGGCCACTTGACAGTGATGGGTTCATCACTCAGTTGGCTCAGCACCTGTGCCACAGCCAGTGCGGCCGCCTCGCTGATGCAAAACTGCTCGCGGGCGGGGATATTGACAGGCTTGTAGAGATAACTGAACGTGGCATTCATGCCTGGCTCGGCCAGCCAGCGATTGCCCTTCTGCCCGCGTCCTGCCGTCTGACAAGGCGTATAAACTACAGTCTGGTCAGACATTTCATGCGCCCGCTGCAACAAATAGTTATTCGTCGAGTCGACTTGCAACAACTTGATATACTGTGCCATAACAACAAATTAATTACCTCAATAACTACAAATTACATTTGCCATGTGATTTTACAACAACAAGCTGGAACGAAGCTAACAAACTTATTATAAGGGTGTTATATACGAATCGTCCCCCAATTAGTATTTTATTTTTTGGTGAGGAAGCAGCGTCACCGAAGGTGACAATCTGAGTAACTGGGGTGGAGCGTTAGCGACACCTCCGGTATGAGGGCATACTAAATATCTCGCTGAAAGCGAGTACCTTGTCGCGAAAACTAAATGCTCGCCTTCAGCGAGGATAATAGTTTGCATTCTGTCCGAGGGTGTCGCAAGCTCCACCCACGGTTACTCAACTCAGTCGCTTTCAGCGACAAAGCATACCCTGGGGACAACTGGTATATAGTTGCCTTTTATAATATTCTGTTCGTCTCAAGTTTGTTGTTTAAGATTTAGTCGGGGAGGGTCATGGTGAGCAAGCGGGTGTTGTCATCGCGGACAGTGATGTCGACACGCACCATGTCGTCGGGCAAGAGCGAGTCGATGCGCTCGGGCCACTCAATGAGACAGATAGCACCACTGTCCAGATAGTCCTCGGTACCGATGTCGATAGCCTCGGCCTCGCTCTCCAGCCGATAGCAGTCGAAGTGGTAGATTAACTCGGCCGTTGTGTCGCTGCGATACTCGTTGATGATGGCAAACGACGGTGATCCGGTCATGTCGTTCTCGACCCCTAGCGCACGGCACAGCGCGTTAATGAATGTGGTCTTACCGGCCCCCATCTGGCCATAGAAGCCATAGACCGTATAGTCGCCCATGTGGGCCATAAATTGCTGGGCAGCCTCGTCAAGAGCCTCCAGCGACGGAATGTTGATATCGATCTTCATAGTCCTATTGTATAAAAAAGGGCCTGGCACATTGTACCAGTCCCACAATGAATTATCAAATTAAATCTTATTAAACGTTATTATTCACCAGCCATAGCCTTGGCGCGCTCAATGTACTTGTCCATATTGACCTGGTAAATCTGCTCATACTGCGGATACTTGCTGCGAATGGTCTCATAGATCTTGACCTCGTCGGCATACTTCTTCTGAGCATGCAGCACAGTAGCCTTCTTGAGCATGAACGTGGGTGTAAAAGCCTCATTGTCACCAGCGAGCTTGACGGCCTTGTCAAAAGCAGCCACAGCCTTATCATACTGCTTGAGGTTGACGTAGCAGTCACCGAGCAACGACTGTGAAGCCGGTCCCACAAGATTTCCCTCGGGATCATATCCCTCGAGATACTGGGCAGCCTCTTTGTTCTTTCCCTGCTGATAGAGCAAGATAGCAGCATTGAATGCTGCACGCTCGGCAGGCTTGTTGCTGTAGGTGTCGGCCACCTTCTCATAGTCCTTGAGCGCATTGACGGTGTCGCCCTGCAGATACTCCAGGTCGGCCTTGCCAATGAGTTCCTTGGCTTTGTTAACATTGGGGTTGTGGATGCCATAGACATAACCGGCGACGAGCAGCACAATCACTGCCGCTGCGCCCAGTGCCCAATAGATGTACTTCTTGTTGTCCTCAAGACGTTGTGCGGCGGTCGACAGAGACTCATTGACCTCCTCGAGTGTCGTGCGCACGGGTTCGTTCTTTTTCTTTGCCATTGTTCTATCTAAATACTATTGTTTTCGTAGTCAGTTGTCGAAACGACTTGCAAAAGTAGTAAAAACTTGACAAATGACAATTAATAAATGTCAAATATTTTTGTTCAGCGCTATTTTTTAGCGTTTTTTTGAACGAAAAGGGGCCTAATTCCGTTTTTTGTCAGTAACTTTGTGGGTTAAACTCTGAGAACTCTGAATTATAAATCCTAAATTCGATATTTCTTGAAGGCCACTTGTCCACAGTGCGGTAAAGTCATGAACGTCTCGCTTGAGGAACTCTCTCAGCGCGATGGGCTAGTGGTGTGTCCGCAGTGCCTCAGTGCCTACCAAGCGGTTGAGCCTGGCACCCTGCCTGCCGATGAGCAATCGCGTGTCAAGGCCAATGAGACGGCTCCTGTCATGCACTACTGCCCGCATTGCGGCCAGAGCATCGGCACAGGCATCAACTACTGCCCATATTGTGGGCGCAGCCTACACGCCCCTGAAACAAGCGCTGTCATCGCTGCCACTCCTGTCGCCGCACAACACATTGCATCGGACAGGCGGTCGCCTGACAGCAACCATGCCGATGCTCACCAATCGCCCAACGACCCAAACAACAAATCCACAAGCACCCAGACCTTTGACTGGAAGCCAATGATTCCCAGTTATCGCATGTCTCGTCTGCGTCAATATGAGCCGGCCAGCCGGGGTTTCCAAGCCTTTGCTTATGCCACCATCATCGCCTTGCTGGCCTTGCTGGCCTTTATCATCTATCACGCCCGACTCCTGTCGTAGCGCCCCCTGACGGTCGCCCAGAAACGCCTAAAGGGATATTTCACTGGCAATAAAGGATGCGGGGCTATTCAAATATTCATCTATAAATTATATCCACTGCTTATGAGCCAAATCACCATACTATGGGCCGACGACGAGATTGACCTGCTACGGCCACACATCATGTTTCTGAACAACAAGGGCTATGACGTGGTCACAGTCACCAATGGCCGCGATGCGCTTGACGCCATCGCAGGGCAGCACTTCGACCTGATCATTCTGGACGAGAACATGCCTGGCATCAGTGGTCTGGAGGCCTTGCAACGCATCAAGATAGCCCAACCGACGGTTCCTGTGATCATGATCACCAAGAGCGAGGAGGAGAACATCATGAACCAAGCCATCGGCAGCGAGATAGCCGACTATCTGATCAAGCCCGTCAACCCGATGCAGATTCTGTTGTCGATCAAGAAAAACCTGCACAGCACCGAACTGGTCACCGAGAAGGTGGCTGGGGACTACCGGCAGGAATTCATGAACATCAGCCAGCAGATTGGCTCGGCTCAAACCATCGAGGACTGGTATGCGCTCTACAACACGCTGGTGCGTTGGGAACTCACACTGAGCGCCAATGACACGGGCATGGCCGACATGCTCAAGATGCAGAAGGACGAGGCCAACGCTGCATTCTGCAAGTTTGTGCGCCGCAACTACGAGACCTGGATGACCACCGATAACCACCCGCTGCGCAGCAACGATGTGTTCAAGAGCCGTGTGCTGCCCCTGCTCGACAAGGGCGAGAAGGTGTTCTTTGTGGTGATTGACAACTTCCGCCTTGACCAGTGGAAGACCATCAGCCCACTGCTGGCCGACCACTACACCATTGCCCAGGAAGAACTATACACCACCATCCTGCCCACTGCCACACAATATGCTCGCAATGCCATCTTCTCGGGACTGATGCCCATCGACATCGAGCAGATGTTCCCCGACCTGTGGGTCGATGAGGACTCAGAGGAGGGCAAGAATGTCAACGAGGCTCCGTTGATTCAGACCTTTCTGGACCGCTATCGCCGCAAGGTGCATTTCTCTTATAATAAGATAAACGATGTGGCCAGTGGCGAGAAGTTGTTGCAAAGCTTCAACTCACTCAAGAGCTTCGACCTCAATGTGGTGGTCATCAACTTTGTCGACATGATGTCGCACGCTCGCACCGAGAGCAAGATGATACGCGAGTTGGCCAACACCGACAGTGCCTACCGCTCGCTCACCGAGTCGTGGTTCCGCACCAGTTATGCCATCGAGTTGTTCAAGCGCATGGCCGAGATGGGCTATAAGGTAGTTGTCACCACCGACCATGGCACCATCCGCGTGGACAATCCCATCAAGATTATCGGCGACAAGAACACCAATGCCAACTTGCGCTACAAGTTGGGCAAGAACTTGAGTTACAACGCCAAGCAGGTGTATGAGATACTCAAGCCACAACGCTATGGCCTGCCCTGCCCCAACGTAAGCACGGCCTATGTGTTTGCCCTAAATCATGACTTCCTGGCCTACCCCAACAACTACAACTACTACGTTCAGTACTACAACGACACATTTCAACATGGAGGCATCTCGATGGAAGAAATGCTTGTGCCGCTAGTCACATTGGCTCCCAAGTAGTAGACTTACCAACTGTTCTAACACAATCAAAATAAAGGCAGAATCTCTATTGAGAGCCTGCCTTTTAGTCTACTCTATTGCTTAATTATCACTTTCCCAACATCTTATCGATGACAGCGTTCACATCAGAAATATCCACAGTCCCGTCACCATTGACATCGGCAAGTTCATTGCTGATGCGACCCAGCATCACTTCAATCACATTGTTGACATCGGCAATATCGACTACAGCATTATCGTCGACATCGCCATAGAAGGTCAAGTCACCAATAATATTGCTGAAATTACACCAGTATAGAGAGTTACGATAATTGTCAACAGCTGTCCTATGAACATGTAACTCCGACTGGTAAAGACCGTCACTGAAGGTGTAATAACTAGCCACAGGTGGGGTGGTGCCCTCACAATAAAAACTCGTAGCCTGATTAGAATTAAACACCACATTTGCTACGCTAGTCACCCCAGCCCCAAGAACAATCTTAGCATCTGGGAAATGGAATAGGCCATTAGCGGTTTTGTATGGTGTTAAGTTGCCACCGAGACGAATATATTTGACCGGTGTTGCATCCAATACGCCCTTACCAATTTCAGCATCTCCCATAATGGTCAAGCTATCTAAACTATAGCAGACCGCCACTGAATAATCCTCAATCACATTAACACTGGATGGAATAACAAGCGACTTGAGTTGCTCAGACGCTCTAACCAGACTGTATCCAAAATTTTTTAACGAATTGCTTAGCGTTATATGTTCAGCGGAGGTGTAATAAAAAGCATAACCACCGATTTGTTCGACCGAGTTGGGGATAATCAACAACTTATAGCCTTTTGAACCCGAAAACGCCTCATAGCCAATTGACTTGAGCGAACCACCGAAAGTTATGGAAGGAACATTGACTTTGCTGAAACTTCTCACTCCGATACTTGTTAATGACTCAGGAAAAACAAGGTCATTTTTAATCACCGACTCTATGAAAGCATTGTTTTCAATCGTGAGTAGCGAATTACCAAATTCAATATTATCGATTGTGCTGGACCTAAAGCAATCAGAAGGTATGGTGGTAATGTGACTGCCAATCGTGACAGAATGCAAAGTAGCACCGTAAAAAGAAAACTTACTCAAGCAATCTGACCGATTACCCAAGACCACATTCTCCTGATTCAATGCCACACTTTGGAAAGCATAATCGCCAATCTTGTCGACACTCTCAGGAATGATTGTCGATTTACAACCAACAATCAGTTGATTGGTCGCGGTCTCAATAATGGCGTTGCAATCTTCACGAGAATCTAGAGTGGGGTTGGCCTCATCAACAACAATTGACTCTAAGGAGGAACATCCATTAAAGATTGACTCACCGCCGCTCGCAGAACTTTCATAAACAACTACTCTACGTAGTGATGCAGGCAAAAATATAGACCGCAAATTCCGACAATTCCTGAAGCAAGATGAGTGAATCGTATTGACGCACGAACCAATCTTGATGGACTCCAATTCCGTACAGTCAGCAAATGCTCTAATCCCCAATTTTGTAACAGGTACATAAGCCAGATTATAATAAATATAATTTGGGATTTCAACTTCAGTGAGTGTAGCATAACTCGCATCATGCAAAACAACCGCTGAAGACAAATCACTGGCTACTGAGTACCTCAATCCATTAATCGTTACTTCACTAGAATATGCTAATGGGATTAATGCTATCTGCAAAAGTAAAAACAATATCAATTTTATCTTTTTCATAATACCTAACTTGGGGGTCTGCAAAATTAGAATTAAGAACCACACTAAGGTCAGCCCCCTGTATTTGACCTTTTGGCGGATCTTTTCTTTTAATTTACAAAATTAATTTTTTTTGATTACTTTTACTTTGCACCTTCCCAACTTTAACATAGTTTTTAATGTAATTTAACTAAGCACGCATGATTATACAGAATTTATTTAGGGACTTATATGTCAGTTGTCCACCCCAAGTGCAAATACAGTGATAAAACGGTTCAGAAAAGAGGCGGAACACCAAGGACTGACCCATCTGTGATATTTATGGAGTGCAAAAATGGCGACATGGGGTATGACCCTCGTATTGCGCTATCTCTTGGGAATCACCAATTGGATAAAATGCTCACGCGCGGCAAAGCAGAAACAAGTTTTTGTTTACACTCACTAAATCGCATTTTTGGCAATAGGGTTCACCGAAGGGCAACACTGGGGTCAGACCCTCTGCCAGCCAGCCTCGCACGCTCGGTTGTCACAGCAGGGTCAGACCCCGGTGTTACCCGCGCTTCTTATAAGCGAAACAATAGGGGGACAATAGGTATATAGTTCCCTGAAAATATGATTATGTGAGGTTTATCGCCCTCCCTGCTGGCCGCCTCCCTGCTGGCCGCCACCCTGTTGACTGCCGCCAGCACTGCTGCCACCGACCACATCGTTGTTGTCGATTGTGGCACTGGTCTTCTTGACCTGGGTACGCAGCGAACCAAAGCGATAACTGACCGAGATACTGAACGAACGCGACTTGTAACTCTGCCGTGCAAAGCCCGTGTAGTCGCCCTGCGTGAAGTCGCTCCGCCACGTGCTGTATCGTCCCGAGAACGGGCGCTGGGCATTGAGCCTGACTGTCAACCGGTCTTCCTTGAGGAACGAGCGCTGCAGCCCGAAGCCATAGAACCATGAGGTAGTTCCCTTGCTGTACAGGCCATCGCCGCCTCCGGTCCACTCGCCCACATTGGCCGTGAGACGCAACTTCCACGGCAACTTTTGTGTCAACTGGGTGTAGAAGAACGAGTCCCAATATTTGTTGGTCAGGTTGAGATCGCTGCTGCGCAGATGGTTATACCCGACATTGCCGTTAAACATCAGACTGGTGCCGTCCAGCACCTGCCACTGCACATAGGCATTGAGGTTGACGTTGCGACTGCTGAGTGTGTTGGCGTAGGTGGTGTGATCCACGCCATCGATGCGCGACTGCACCTGAGTGATGCCGTTGTTGCTGAACGAGTAGCCCGGCACAATGTTAAACGTCACCTTGGGACTGATGAACATATAGGTCAGGCTGAGCGAGTAGTTACGGGCACTATTTAGGTGCGAGTTACCATAGGTCATCGTGGTGGGCGTCTCGATGACGGCCGGATTCAGGTAGTTGATACCCGGTCGCGAGATGCGTGTGGCAAAGGCCAACTTGAGGCTCTGCATCATCGTGATCTGATAGTTGATACTCGCACTGGGCACCCAGTCGCTGAGGTCGGTGTGGAAGTTGTCGCCCTTACCATCGGGGTACTTGCCACTGAGGTGGCTCCACTCATAGCGCAGTCCGGCTCGAGCGCTCCACTTGCCCTTGCGATAGGTGTAACTGGCATAGGCCGAACCGACCTGTGTCAAGTGGTCGAACAGAGTGACAATCGGGTCAATGCCCTCGCTGTCATAGGCAAAACGGTTGTTGCTGCCATTGGAGCGGTAGATGTACTTCAATCCCGTCTCGAAGGTATTGTACTTGGCAAAGGGGCGCGTCCAGTCAAGTTGCAGGGTGTGCTCCCAGAATTTTTCCTTGCCGTGGTTGTAGGTGCCAGGGTAGTCAACGGGCATATTGACCTTGTCAATGTAGGTATTCTCGCTGGCCGAGCGGTTGCGTGAGGTCGAGAGCATGTAACTCAGCGTGAGTGCTTCGCCCTTGGTGTGCGTCTTATGCTCATAGTCAAAGCGGCCATTGAAGTTGTAGTAACTATTGAGCGGCATGTGGCTATGCTCGGTGTAACTATACATTGGATTACCAGCCGCATCGGTGGCACGCCAATATTGGTCGTTCTGCCCCTTGTAGTTGTAGTAGAAACCACCAAACGACAGGGTGAGCAGGTTGAGCGAGTCGGCCTCGAAGCTCGACTCGATGTTGCCATAGTGTACGTTGACCTTCGACTCACTCTCGCTGTTCATCGCCAACTGATGCCCGTCCAGATAGTTCTGCTCACGCTCGCCATAACTCTTGTTACCATGACGGTTGCGGTGATGCATGCCATAGTTGACGCTTGTGACCCACCGCCCCACCTGAGTGGTGACGTAGGCACTGGCATTGGGCGACCCTGTTTCGTCGATGCCTGCCCCGATGGTGCCCGTGACACCCTTGACGGCGGTGTTGTCGTTGAGCACAATGTTGAGGATGGCTCCCACGCCCT
>Ga0310695_10004253_pt1 | contig 26727 bp, 25 predicted proteins | sample RumenRJG_04DNA_FD_203882 | JGI IMG/M metagenome (GOLD analysis project Ga0310695, IMG submission 203882) | Bovine rumen microbial communities from Lethbridge, Alberta, Canada - RJG_04 (v2) (version 2) | ecosystem: Host-associated > Mammals > Digestive system > Stomach > Rumen | place: Canada... | reverse complement strand
TTTGCCTTGCTTTTCTTTCTCAGCGTTTTGATGAGCAGTCGGATGAGTAGTTCGGCGACGACGATGATGACCAAGATGCCTATCAGGATAATGCCTAAGATGTTTGAACTTCCTGCGCCCGCCACGAACACCTCGTCGGCCTCGCTGTCGTAGTACAGGTTCACATCTCCGTTGTCTTTGAATACCCTATAGGTACTTTCATCGATTTCCAATTTGTAGTCTTTCCCTTGATACCACACCTCCATGTAGTAGTCGGGCGTCCTTTCTTTCTCATTGTCATCGTTATAGCCTCTGTGCCTGTAGGGTCGGTGTTCATCCGCAGATATCTTTGTGATGGTGTAGCCAGTGATGGGCTTCTCAGTGTTTTCAATGACAGTGTAGTGTACCCACTGTTTTACCTTGAAGTACCCGTATGCACCAAAGCCTACGGCCAAGGCCACAATGATTATATAAACCCACTTCATTGACAGGCTGTTGCCATTGTCGTTGTTTTGTTTTTTGCTTTCCATATTAATATTTAAAGTTTATGTATTCATGTTGAGGCCTTTTCATCTTATTCAAATATCTGTGTCCTCAAGGTTCTGATTTTTATACCGAATCATCAATAAAACTCAATCAAATTGAGTATTTTTGCACTATCATTGCGATTTCAAAAACAGAAGAGATTGCAATTATGAATTCTTCATATTACCTCGGAGTGTTTCGAGTCGCGGCTCTGGTCTCTGCCAAGACCTTTCAAATGAATGATTATTATGTTCTTGTTCTCTAAATTGGAATTTGTCCGATTTCTGGCTTCGCCTCGGCATAGCTCAAGCAAGCTTGGCTCTGCACTCGGCTCGCACATAAATTGGAATTTGTCCGATTTCTGGCTTCGCCTCGGCATAGCTCAAGCAAGCTTGGCTCTGCACTCGGCTCGCACATAAATTGGAATTTATTGGTCAAGCGGATAGGGGAAAGAATAATGTTCAATACCAAAAGCGCGAAATTCACCATTGATAAAAGATACTTTCCAAGGATTGTAAGCCTTCAACAGTCGAGTCATTTCTTCGGCAAGTTGCTGATTGTCGCCGGGCTGGAGGACCTTAACTTCACATTCTACAAGATTGCCGTGCATATCAACTCGTGCTTGTCGGATATTGAATATGATGCGTTTGACATTGGCGAGTTCGGGATACTTTTCTGTTTTCAAAGGAAATAACTTCGACCTGTACGGTTGAAAAGCGGATGCTATTCCTTTATGACGTTTTGTTCTTTTATCTGACCATTGGCGTATCTGTTTTGATGCTACACATTATTCCTATTATTAGAAGATGGCCGCAATACGGCGAATATGCTTGAGCTTCTCCATAAACGACTCGTCGCGCTCGGCCATCAGCATATCGTATTCGTTTTGCATAGCAAGCAGGGGGGCGGCATCCACACCGAGGGCAGCCTCCATCATCATGGCCAGTTTAGGACTGAGCGACCGCTTGCCATTCAGCATCTCATTGAAGGCGGAATAGGATATGCCAATCTCCTTGGCCAGCCCGCGTTGCGAAATGCCACGGTATTCCAGTTCGTCCTTCAACACCTCGCCGGGATGGGTGGGCTGAAAGGGCTTCAGGTTGTTTGCTATCATCTGCGGATTTACTCCTTCAAGTGTTGTCATATCTCGTCCTCCTTCTACTTATAATGGTTTGACAATTCCGTAGTTACATATCGTGGCTATCTGCTTGCCAGCCTCCATGCCTTCCGTAAATTCAATGCGATACTGGTCGTTGACACGAACGGAGGATATTCCTTTTTTGTCATCGTGCAGTTTCTCGTAGTGCAGCGAGCCGTACTTGGTCAGCCCTAATACATTTTCCTGCTGTTTCATCAGGTTGACAACCTTCACATACTTGCTGACAATCTGAGGTTGGAAGCGGTGTTTTTTATCACTTACCTTGCCCTCCGTGTAGAGTTCCTGTAGGTATGTCTGCTCGAATGTAACTATCATACGGCTGCAAAGGTACAAAAAGTCTTGGGTGTTCGCAAATTTATGAACAACATTTTTATTGCTGGATGAACTTTGAACTTCGTTCGAGCTCGCTCACGTTCGGAAATGTAAACAAGCTTACATTTCTCTCACTAAAACGCGACCTTTTTCCCATCCACAATATTGATTCCCTTTTGAATCGCATTGCGACGAGTGCCGTTGAGGGAGTAGATGGAGTTTTGTTGTCTTGTATTGGCTTTTGCTGAACGGATGTCATTTGCACCCGACTGTTGCTGCCAGAAACGGACGGCATCGATGAGCCAGCCTTCGGCTACGGTGCCAGTGCCGAGGCCGAAGCCGTGGGGCAGGCCGTTGTACGAGTGGAACTCGGTGGGGATGCCGAGGGCTGAGAGACTTTCAAGGCGGCTCTGCATGGTGCGCCATGAGGCGATTCCGTCGCTTGTGCCGCAGCAGGCATAGGTGGGGCCGTCGTATTGCGAGACAGTTGTGTAGCCCGTATATTGCATGATGACTGCCGAGGCCTGCGGCAGGTCGGTGCGGCCTGTCAGCGAGTACAGGTTGGCACTGTTGCCCAACGTGGCTGCCATCCGTGCGCCAGCGGACCCACCCGAAAGCGAGTAGCCTGTGCGACTGGCGCCCAATTCGTCGGCATGGTCGCAGATGTAGGCATGACACAGGTAGCCGGCAACTTCGCCTTTGCCGATGCCTGTCAGTGTATCTGATACTATGATGTCTCTACGTTCGTTCACGCCACAAAGGAACATCTTTTTCGTGAGAATTCATGTCAATCCGTAAGAGAAAGAATGAAAATACTATCAATCTTAAATGTTTTAAACCAAACAACGACTCCTGAGAGTCATATTGGAGAATTAGCGAACTGCAGAAACTCAGAACATAGGAATCTGTAATCTCGGATTTTGACTTGACATTTTGGGATGAGACGACCTTTGAGGTTTTCCAAAATTGGCACCAACCATCAAACGTGAATCGGATGTACACTGCCCAGAAACCATCCTTTCGAGGGTTTTGAACTACGGGTTTCATTGATACTGTTTTCATAATTATATTTTTTATAAGAAACTACTCTTATATACTCTTATAATGTAAAACAGTTGCTCTTAAAAAAGATATCCCGTTTGCTGTTTTTTGCGATTGTTACACGGAATAACGGCTATTTTTATAGGCTTATTATAGAAAAAATAGGGAGTTAAAGTATTATAGAATTACTTTAACTCCCTATAATTAACTAATTGATTTCCAATATATTAAATATCATTCTTCGACGGCTGACTGCGCGGCCGCTAGACAATACTGAGTATCAGCTACTTACAGAGTTAGTGTAAAGTACTGGCATCTCTTTTTAGACTCATTCTGCTCATTTGCTTTTCAAATATACAAAAAAATCTTCGGATTCAGACTCGTTTTGCCTATTTTTCGTGCAGAATAAGTCTCTTTTAACAAAAACAAGGTCAAACTGAAATCTGAACTTTATTATTTCAATCAAAGAAAAAGCAGAATTTCAACCTTGTAAGTATAGGTTTAAGTTTGGATGTTCTTATCTATATGATAAGGTATAACAAACCGGAATCAAAGGTTTGTTGGTTTAATCCTTAAGTTTAGATGTGCATGTATATATACATGGATAAACGTGTACCTAAACTTTGCAGAATGAAAAGACTTTCTATTTCCCAATAACACATTTTTCTTTTTACAGAAGAAAAATCCATTTATTAGTCCCACCCCCTTCTCATTCTACACTCCTTTTCTGATGAGCCAGTTTTTGATGAGAAGGGTAAAAACTGTATTTTCAAAGTAACAAAATTATGAAAGTTAACAAAAACGTCTGTAAAACGGGAAAAAATGCACTGATGTACATGGTTTATTCAAATGAAATGCCTATCTTTGCATTTGAAAAATCATCAAAATTTCAAAGGTCTTATGGTAAACGGACATTCTATAGATAGCAAGACCTTAAGGCAACGCATAGAAGCGATGCCTGAAGATAGTATTCTGTTTCGCTCTGACTTCCCAGAATATCACGCTGAGTTTGTTGGTAGCACCTTGTCAGAACTGACCAATGAGGGAGCATTGACAAAGATTGCGCAAGGCATTTATGCCAAACCTCGAAGAAGTCGGTTCGGAATTGTACTTCCCACTGTTGATAAAGTGGTACAAGCTATAGCAACCCGTGATAATGCCCAAGTTTTACCTTCAGGCATGACAGCGCTAAATATACTAGGGCTATCTACGCAGGTTCCAATGAATTATACATACCTGACAACAGGCAGCGAGAGGACAATTAAACTCGCCAATCGTCAGGTAACTTTGAAACGCGGTGTCCCTAAGAATTTCTGCTATGAGACTCGCCTCATTGCCTTATTGGTCCAAGCTCTTAGGTCGCTAAAGCAAGAGAATGTAACCGATAACGAACTGCAGACGATTAATTCACTTATATCAAAAGAACCAAACAAAGAATCATTGATGCGTGACGTGGATTTGATGCCTGCATGGATGAAACGAATCATAAAACCGATGCTTAAAACAGAATAAAGACAATGGGAAAACTTTGGTTAAACAACGAGCTTGTTGATCGTCTAGCGATGCTACAACAGACGGAAGCCATGCATCCTGGTATCAATCAAGTGGCTATAGAAAAGGACTGGTGGGTAACTGTCACGTTGAAAGCTCTGTTTCAGACAGACTGTCGTGAATGGTTGATATTCAAGGGTGGCACGTCACTCTCAAAAGGTTTCAATATTATTGAACGTTTTTCTGAGGACATCGACTTAGCCATCAGCCACTCTTTCTTTGGCATAGAGAAGTCAAACAAAAACCAACGCGATAAACTGAAGAAACTGGCACGAAAGTATATACATGAAACACTTTCGTCCCAAATTGATGCACATTTAAAGAGCATGGGTGTCACCGGGTACACCATCGAGAATGTCACCCAAGTGCAAGACAAGAATGGAAAATGGAAACCTATAGACTCAGACAAAGATCCTACGGTCATACTGCTACATTATCTGTCCATCATTGAAGACACTATCACTTACATTCCTCCGCGTGTGAAGATCGAGATTAGCTGCCTCTCCATGGACGAACCAACAGAGGAACGTTACATTCACTCATTAATTGGTGAGACCTTTGAAGAGGAAGACATAGATGCCAATTGCAAGATAAGAACTGTTGTTCCTACACGCACATTCTTGGAAAAAATATTTCTGTTGGCCGAAGAGTTTCAGAAAGATAAGCCCAGAAGCGTTCGTATGTCCCGTCATCTGTACGACTTGGAGAAACTGATGGACACTGAATATGGGCGAGAGGCTTTGGCTGACCGCACTCTCTATGACGCAATTGTTGAACATCGTAGAGCATATTACGCCTTGAAGTATGTGAACTACGATCTTCATGCTCCTGCTTCTATCAATTTTATGATACCAGAGCAAGCGATTGAATCATGGAAAGCCGACTATGCAGACATGCGACGATTCTTCATCTATGGTCAGTCATTAGAGTTCGACAAGCTAATGCAAAAAATATCAGAGCTACAAAAAAGAGTAAGGGACATGGCAATATAAGTTTTCCTCAACAACAAAGATAAACGGCAACATGACACACCGACCGAGCAAGCAGTTTAACACCTACAAGGAGGGGCTGGATCTAGAGCTACTCAGGGAGTACTGTATGGAACAAGGGAGGGTACGGACGTTTCTGCGGGGCGAGATGCTGGAGATGACTGGTGAACCGGCGGAGTGGGTGGCCTACGTGGAGCGGGGATGCTTCAAATACATGGTACACAACGGCGAAGAGGGAAAGGATTATTGTACGGGCTTCGCCTTCGAGGGAGAGTTCGTTGCAGATTACCCGAATTGTCTTTCTGGTAAGATTTCCGAGGTGAGTATTATGGCTGGGACATCATGTAAAGTATTCCAAATCCAAGGCAAAGATTTGTGTTCTTTGCTGGAGTCTGCCAATATGAGAGACCTCAAACAAGCCATATCTGCCAATCTTTTTGCCCAAGTATATACACAATATCTTGATTCCTATCGTATGACAACCAGAGAACGATATAAGCGTTTACTCAGTCGTTGTCCAGAGATTGTACAATGTATCAGTCTGAAAGATATAGCTTCTTATTTAAAAGTAACTCCTACCACAATCAGTAACATTCGACGTGAGATAACTTTCAGTCTGTAAATTCTCAAAACATTTTGAGAGTTTGAATGTATAATGGCGTCTTTCACTTTTGCGGCAGACATTACCAAACAGAACGAAACAGAACAGGCCATTCACACTCTTTGCGGGGAACTCGGAAACATTGACATTGCCATAGTTTGCTCTGGAACGGGTGAACTCAATCCCTCACTTGTCTATGCATTGGAACACCCAACGATAGAAACGAACGTAAAGGGATGGACATTTGTCATTGATACGCTTTACCATATATTTGAAAAGCAGGGGTATGGCCACCTCGTAGCAATCACTTCAATAGGAGGGCTACGAGGTGAACCAATGGCTCCTGCTTATAGTGCAACCAAAGCTTATCAAATCAACTACATGGAAGCTTTGCGCAAAAAAGCTTTCAAGAGCGGTGGACACGTAACAGTTACAGACATTCGTCCCGGTCTCGTAGATACAGCAATGGCAAAGGGCGAAGGTCTCTTTTGGGTAATGTCTGTTGATAAGGTTGCTCACCAGATATACGCTGCCATCCGCCGCAAGAAATCAAAAGTATACGTCACCAAGCGATGGCATGTCCTCGGCATTATTAGCAAGAACCTACCATTCTTCCTGTATAGATTAATGTAACCAGTCATGTTTTCGGATTAAAAAATTCCAGCCGATGTCACCTTTTGTCTTTCTGAACTGTTATTATAGTGAATCGGTTCAAGAAAACAAAAGTATAACAATAAAAAAGAAGAAAGAATTATGAAAGAATTAGTTGCCATCTTAGTACCCATCGCCTGCGGATGCGTACTGCCCATTATGGTCGTGTGGCTTGCTATCCGCCAATCAATGAACGAGACCAACCAGCGCACACAGATTGTGCTGGCCGCCATCGAGAAGAACCCCGATATGGACATCGAGGAACTGATGAAGAAGATCTCTCCCAAGAAGAAACTGCTGAAGGAGAAATTGCTGACGAAGCTGCTGTGGGGCAGTATCATTACTTTCCTCGGTGTTGCCTTGATATGCTTCTGCATCGTTCAGGCCTTTGTTGGCGGAATGCCGACTGCAGCACTTCAACAATTCAGCCTATTCGGAGCAGGTCTTTCGGGCATAGGCATTGCTTTCCTTGTTAGCTATTATGTAGGCAAGCGGATGCTCGCCAAGGAGATGGAGGCAGAGGAGCAGTTACTGGTAATGCAAGCCGAGAACAAGTGACACGCGAGCAGTTCATCACCCTGGTAGAGCGTGAGCAGGAGGCACTTCGCGGCTTCTTGCTCGCCCTCTGCTGCGGCAACAAGGGCGACGCCGACGACTTGGCGCAGGACGCGCTGGTGAAGGCTTACCTCTCGTCGGCAGGCTATCAGGACCGAGGCCGTTTCCGCTCGTGGCTCTTCAAGATTGCCCACAACACATTCCTCAACCACAAGGCAAGTATGCGCACGGCCGCGACGCTCGACGAGGCTCGGTCGCTCGTCAGCCCCAATGCCGCCGACAATAGTTTTGAGCACCAAAGTCTCTATCTCGCCCTTCGCACCCTATCACCCAAGGAACGCTCGGCCATCACGCTCTATTATCTCAACGGCTACGACATCAAGGAGATTGCCGCCATCACCGATGCCTCGCAGGATGCCGTGAAGAAGCAACTCTCGCGGGGCCGCGACAAACTGAAAGAAAGACTAAGGTTATGATTAAATCGCAAGGAGATACAGCAGTTATGACAAAAGACAAAGCACTCGAGGAAATGTTCCTCTCCCAACAGCCGCATTTCGATGACAAGGCCGACTTCATGGCCACACTCACCCGCCGGTTAGATGCCGTGGAGTATGTCCGACGATATCAGGAGACCACGCTTCGTCGTTACCGTATGGCGATGGTTGCCGCTTTCGTAGTGGGCATCATCAGTGGAGCCGTCACCCTGGCCTTCGTCCTGTCCATGCCTGCCGACGTGCCGCTCTTCACCTCCCATGTGCAGTCGGGCTTCCTACTGTGGCTCGCCCAGAACTCCCGTATTATTTCAGCTACCGTCCTCACCCTGATAATAAGTCTCGGCTTAATGAGTATTGCGAGTAACGTATATGATATTTTGCGCATCCGCCATAATTTTTAACCAAAGAAAATAACTTATAAATACCCCAATATCAAGAGTATATTTCCTTATTAACTCCTCCACAACTGTCTGCGCAGCGGCTAACAGATGTAGATAATCAACGAATTACAGTGCTTTTGTAAACTACTGGCGGCTCTTTTGCGAGACATTCTGCACGTTTTTTATACGCTCGTAGCAACGAAATATGAGCAGTATTTGCTGAGCAGGTTAGACAAAGGCAAATCGCCTTTTTGGTATCTGTCTGCATCGAGCCTTAAAATTCTTTCGCAGATAGTTTTCTTACCTTTATATAAAGCATTGAGATACGGAATGCCATTCTCTTCAACAATGCTCACATCGCTGAAGAACTGCGTTAAGTCCTCTGCATCATAGACGATGGAGTAACTTGGACGTTTGGCTCCGGGAATGTCTTCTATCAAGATATTCTTATCCACAAGATCCTGTATGTCACGTATGGCCGTGTCCTTCGAGCACTTTGCCAATGTTGCCCATGTCTTTGATGTTATCTTTGCTTCATAGCCGTCAAGAAAGAGGTTGAGCATCTGGGTCTGACGTTCGGTCATTGGTACTGCCGATGCCTTCTGCCAGAAGAAACTCTTATTCAGGATTGTGGTGACGATGGTGTCTGCCTCGTCAAGTGCATCCACCAATTTCTGCATGTACCACACCAACCACTCCGTTATATCACCATCGCCATGCTGCATCCGCTCCAGAATCTCATAGTAGTGATTCTTGTCCTTGTTAATCTGTGATGAAACATTGTAGAAACGGAACTCGCTCTTTTCTCCACGAGCAAGAAGCATGTCTGATAGGATGCGGGCCAACCGCCCATTACCATCCTCGAATGGATGAATGCTTACAAACCAGAAATGGGCAATAGCAGAACGGATGACGCTACTCACAGGCTCCTCGTCATCAAACCAAGCGAGAAACTTTTCCATCTCCTTTTCAACATGGTCTGGAGAAGGAGCAATATAGTGGATTTTCTCGCGCCCAAACATTGGCTTTCCCCTACGGGCCGCCGAGCTAAACCTTCCGCTGACAATATGCTCCTCGTTTGTGCGGTACTGACCTATTTCTATCTGGCTGCCTTCACTATAGCCTGAAGGGAAAAATGCAGCTTGCCACGCACATAGTTTCTCTTTACTGAGGGGCATGTCATAGTGTTGTACCGCTTCGAGCATGACACCCACTACGGAGTCAACATAGTGCGAAGGCGCGGTATATTTCACGTTCTCGATGCCAAGCTTTCGGGCAATGGAAGAACGAACCTGATCCACATTCAGCCGTATGCCTTCTATCTCCGAAGAATATACTACATCGTATGTCAGGTTCTCAGTCATTGCACGGAGTTTGCTGTCAAATCCCAATGAACTCAGCCTGCCGTAAAGCAAGCCCTGCTTACGGAATACTTTTTCCTGAAGGAGTGACACTTGGGACATGTCCCAACGGAAGTCCGGCCAATTATCTCTTTCGTGTATATACATAACGCATTCCTACTTTGTGCGACAAAATATTATATATAACGCCGCAAATTCTGCGTCAAAAATACGAAATTATTGTCGAATAGCCAAACAAATCTGTAAATAATCGCATATTATGCAACGTTTTTGTCTCCAAAACGTCGAAAGTATTCAGACGAATTCTGGCGGTGTAAGTTTAGGTTTAAGTTTAGATGTTCTTATATAAAGGTATGGTAAACCTGCATGATGCAGAATCAAAGTTTAGTTTTGAAGTTTAGAAGTTCATGTATATACATGGGTAAACGTAAACCTAAACTTTCCTAACGTGTGCTTCCTGGATGCATATTTCTCTTTTTTACTGAAGAGATTTTTATCACCATAGTTTCTCTTTTTTCTTTCAACGTTGCTGATATTCCTTTCAAATGTAGCTCAACTAGTTGTTAAAGTAGTATGTGCAGTGAAAAAAGAGATCTTCTAAGAAAGCATCAGAGTCTGAAATAGACCCAATGCTTTCCATAAAAGATGTCGATTATCTCAATTTCACTGTAGGACAGTAAGCTTTAAGAATTGGACCATATTTCTTCATCTCAGCATTACTCATGCTCCTAGCATCATCACTTAGTCGAGAAAAGGAACCATCCTTGTTTTGCTTCCAGACTTGCACATGAACAACACCTCTTTCAAACTTCCTGCCATCAGAGTTTTTGTGATCATGGCTCCAGTCAAAATCAAGATATTTCTTTTGTCCTACATATACGCGAGCCTGACATACGCCATTCTTATTCTGTCGAAAGTACACATCAGAAGTGTTAGAATAATAAGGAAGATTTGTATGCGTATCGGAATCTCCAACTTTCTTAATCAAATGGCCTTTCACACCATTAACGGTTCTGGCAGGTTCCAAAGATACATATTCTGAACGTCTTCCTTTTTCATCCCTTGAAAAGAAATCAGCTCCGTTTCCCATTTTCTATGATATCATAATTACGTTCATAATTAACAACGCTATAGTCGCACTCGCGCAACCATTCCCATAGAGTTAGGTTTCTATCAATGAAACCGAGTTCTTTCAGATTCAAAGCCAATGCTTCGGAGAGATTCATTACATGCTCTTCATATTCGCCATCTGTTCCTATACCATGACCGACAACGTATTCTTCGTTATATTCTCTTACAACATAGATTTCGTCATCGTTCTCGTATTCTGAAACAATGAGGTCATTTAACGAAGTGCATTCATATTCCTGCTTGAACCGCATGTTCTTGAAGAAATTTTCTTCGTTGATAGACATATATTTTCCTTCCATAGATGTAAAGAGCTTCTCATCTACATCCCACAATTTGTGCTTATTTGTACTCATAGCTTTCTTAATTTTTCTTGTATGAAACAGGGGACGAACTTTAACGGAGTGTGGAGTCCCTGCACTTCCACTTCTTCGCCATAGATAATAATCAGAATAGGTGCCTTGGACTCTTCCAGTCGGCGGAGTCCATAACACCAGAAATTGAAAGTACTTTCATTCTTTCTGTTCCCCATACCGCTGACTGCGATGACACTGTGCATGGGCAATCCTTCAAAACAGTATGAGAAAGATGACAGATTACCCCAACTTGCCGTTGGTATTACATTGTAGCCACATTTCTGCCAGTACGCTCCAATGAAACGCGTGCGATATATATTCTCTCTATTGTAGAAGTCTGTTGGCAAGTCTCGCCACAAAGAGAGGTCTGGAGTATAGACGTATTCGAACTTACTTATCGAAATGGTCGTCTTTTCAAGACAGCACCATACCTTATCGCGAAAACGATAGTCGTCAAGAAAGAAATGAAGGGCTTCATTCTTTCCGTCGTGCTTATTACGCTCTTCGAACGACACAGAAACAAAGTCTGTCGTACCTGTGTATGGTGCTAACTCTGGATAGTGAAGGTTGGGGGTAAAGGTCATTCCTTCTATGAGATGCATGTTCTCATAAATTATCTTGCGCCTTCTTTGCTTAGGTATGTGGTCAAATCGTCTGGATCGACCGTTTTTGTTATGTTCCATGATGTACATGTCCTTTGTTGAAAACAATCCTTTTTCTGGTTCCATATTAATAAATTGTTGTTATAAACGTTAAATATGGGCAGATTTCTGGCTTCAAAATTGCTAGTACGGAAGATTTTACATACCTTTGCACATGCAAATATTGTCACCATCCGATATGTTTGCATGAAGTCTCACTGCCCAAACTTCGAGACCTCGCTTCAGCCCCGCCCATCGCCAAATGCCGGGGCTTTTTATTTTGAGTATCTATTTTATCATAGGCTCCCTCCTTCTTCTTTGATTTCTTTTTTCCACAGTTTGATACGTTTTTCTATCTCGTCTTTGGGCAGTCGCGGGTTTGACGTCCCCAATTGTTTTAGCTTTGAAATTGCTATACGCTTAGCCAAGATACCTTCATCGACAAGTTGATCTATTACATAAATGATACCATGTACTTCAACACCATCAATTAAAGATGCATTACGAAGCTTGCGGTCTCCTGTCAGCAGCATATAACTGTTTTGCTTGGCATAATACCACACCGTGCAATCTGTTAACGAAACGTTGGTCTTGTCCTTCTGCTGTTGGTATAGTTTAACGACCTCATACATAACCGACTCATCAAAGACAGGAATATGAAGCAATCCATTATCCTTATACTGGGATACGGTATCATGCTGCCCCTCTCTGGTTAGCTCCAACATCACAAACTCTGTCGTATGCACTTCCCATGGTAAGGAGAAAAATCCCTCCAGCAGCCCGACATTGAACAAATCAATGAAGACATTTGTATCGTTTACTACTATTTTCTTCATCAGATAACATTCAAATGTTTACGGACAGTACCGACAGATGAGTGTAAAAGACTGGCAGCCTTGGAAGTGCTTATCAGGCCCTTAGCTGCAGCTGCATAGACCATCGTCTCAAATTTGGTGGAGAAGGCTTCATTATAGCAGGAATCTTCCACAAAATGCTTCAAAGCCTCATTCTGATTCTTGCGGATGCAATAGGTCTTATATTTGCTGTCATTTATAATGTCTAATTCATGTAGTTTGTGCATGATGGCATCAAAGGATATTCCGTAAACCATCTGCAACTGGCGAACCTCCGAAGTGGAAATCTTTTCACCAGGACTGAAAATACCTTGAAGTACGCTTGAAGGCAACAACATCTCGCTGGCGAAAGCGTCACATAGTTTCTCTCGTTCACGCAACGTCAAAGTTGGATCGAAATGCTTGTCAAACAATAGATGTCCCAACTCATGTAAAGCGGTAAAACGACGACGTTCTACATGCTCCTGACGTTTGTTGAGCACTACTATAAAGTCTTTTTCATTTATAATACCGCTTACTCCATCGAATCCTAATGGTGCTTCCGTGCATATCACTTTGAGACCATGTGCCTCAAGTACATCTTGCACGTTGCCAATAGCATCAATTCCCAATTGCCATTTTTCGCGCAAATACTTAGCCAATTCACGCATCTGGGAAGGAGTCGAAAGTTGGTCACATTCTATTTGTGGAGCTGGTTGCTTATCTTTTCCAAGAATTTCTTCTACCTCAAGATACCGTTCTACTTCATCCTGTATTTGCACCTTCAGAGAATTAACATCTTTCACGCTGGTGTCGGATTTCTTTCGGAATGATACTTTAAGTTCATTCACATCGAAGGTGAAAGGACGGAAGAAATAGTCTGCATCAACATCTAATGCAGTAGCCAGAGCAACCAAGACGGTACTATTAGGCATCATCTTTGCAGCTTCATATTTTGATATGGCCTGTTTAGTGATGATACCACCAATGTTGGCTACAAGCTGATCCATGGACATTTTTTTTAATATCCTCGCTTGTTTTAGCCGCTGAGCGAATACATTTAATAGTTCTGACATTGCTTTAATCTTTAACTTGTTGACAAAGTTACGCATTTCTTTTTAATGTCAACCATATTTTCCAAGAAAAATTATCTTGAAAGTTGATTTTTAACATTTAGAATGATATTTTGTAAACCCAAGTGCCATTTTCATAGAAGAAATTGCAATTTAGCCCGCGATATTCTCATACTTGATGGGGCATAACAACACCACTACCATTCGAACTGTATCTATGGAGTAAATTTGTGCTCTTGCAAAACTTCTCATTATTCAACAAGTGAATCCTAGAAAAAATAGTTCATGACAATACTCTCTGGTACAGCTGAATTTGTTTCTTGTCGAGATTGGTGATTTTTATATTTATTTTGGTTGGATGTGATACGGCTGTCAAAGAAGAAAGAAGCTTCGTTATTACCTGTTCAATATTCGTAAATCTCGAGTCCTCGATTGTAGATACACATTCACCACTGATGAATGCCTCTCCGCGGATAAGATTGTACTTCGACATTCTCTCAAAGGATTTACCGGAATCTTCACGATGATCAATATCCTCGTTACTGAAGAAAATATAGTCAATGACTTTCTCAATCAATTCCCATGCCGGCGAGTAATCAATCTTGGTCAAAATCTGAGCATAATAAAAGGGGCCTGCCCAAACGGACAGGTCCCTTTCATTATATCAGAGAATCAATTTACTCTTCAACTGCTGCCTGTGCGGCGGCGAGGCGAGCGATGGGCACGCGGAAGGGCGAGCAGCTGGCGTAGTTGAGACCAATCTTGGCGCAGAACTTCACCGAGGTGGGATCACCACCGTGCTCACCGCAGATACCGGTGCGCAGGTCGGGACGCACTTTGCGGCCTTTCTCCACAGCCATCTTCACGAGCTGGCCCACACCGTTCTGGTCGAGCACCTGGAAGGGATCCACCTTGAGGATCTTCTTGTCGAGGTAGACGGGGAGGAAGCTGGCGATATCGTCGCGGCTGTATCCGAATGTCATCTGCGTGAGGTCGTTGGTACCGAATGAGAAGTACTCAGCCTCGGTAGCGATGCGGTCGGCGGTAAGGGCAGCGCGCGGAATCTCGATCATGGTACCGATTTCGAACTCCACCTCTACACCATACTCTTCGAACACCTCTTTGGCCACCTTCTGGATGATAGCCTTCTGCTGCTTGAGCTCATAGAGGATACCGATGAGGGGCACCATAATCTCGGGTTTCGGATCCTTGCCCTCTTTCTTCAGCTCACATGCGGCGCTGAGGATGGCGCGAGTCTGCATGGCGGTGATTTCGGGGAAGGTGATGCCCAGACGGCAGCCACGGTGACCCAGCATCGGGTTGTTCTCGGAGAGGCTGTCCACGCGGCGCTTGATGTCTTCCACGCTGACGCCCATTTCCTTGGCCATGGTCTCCTGACCGGCGAGATCGTGGGGAACGAACTCATGGAGAGGCGGGTCGAGCAGGCGGATGTTGACGGGCAGTCCGTCCATAGCCTCGAGGATACCCTTGAAGTCAGCCTTCTGGTAGGGCAACAGTTTGGCGAGTGCTTTCTCGCGACCCTCAGCACTGTCGGCGAGGATCATCTCACGCATGGCCACAATCTTCTGGTCCTCGAAGAACATGTGCTCCGTACGGGTAAGTCCGATACCCTTAGCACCGAAGGCGCGTGCCACCTGTGCGTCGTGGGGCGTATCAGCGTTGGTACGAACGGTGAGTTTGGTATACTTGTCGCAGAGGTCCATGAGCTCTTTGAAGTCGCCGCTCAGTTCGGCAGCCTTTGTGGGCACCTCACCGGCATAGACCTGACCTGTGGAACCGTTGATGGAGATGTAGTCGCCCTCCTTGTACACCACGCCGTCGATTTCCACAGTCTTCTTCTTGTAGTCTACGTTCAGAGCGCCGACGCCCGAGACGCAGCACTTGCCCATACCGCGTGCCACCACAGCAGCGTGCGAGGTCATACCACCGCGAGCGGTGAGGATACCCTCGGCAGCAGCCATACCGGCGAGGTCTTCGGGCGAAGTCTCGATACGTACGAGCACCACTTTGTGTCCGTCCTCTTTCCAAGCCTTTGCGTCGTCGGCATGGAACACGATTTGTCCGCAGCCGGCACCCGGCGAAGCGGGCAAACCCTGAGCGATAACCTTAGCCTGCGAGAGGGCCACCTTGTCGAATACCGGGTGGAGGAGCTCGTCGAGCTTCTGGGGTTCGCAGCGCATAATGGCGGTCTTCTCGTCGATCATGCCTTCGTGGAGCAGGTCGATGGCGATTTTCACCATAGCGGCGCCGGTGCGCTTGCCGTTACGAGTCTGGAGGAACCACAGTTTGCCCTCCTGCACGGTGAACTCCATATCCTGCATATCATGGTAGTGGTGCTCCAGTTTGTCCTGGATGCCGTTGAGCTCGGCATAGATTTCGGGCATAGCCTCTTCCATGGAAGGATACTTGGCCACGCGCTCCTCCTCGGAGATGCCGGCACGTTTTGCCCAGCGCTGTGAGCCCTCTTTGGTAATCTGCTGCGGTGTGCGGATACCGGCCACCACATCCTCGCCCTGTGCGTTGACGAGATACTCACCGTTGAAGATATTCTCACCGTTGGCGGCGTCGCGGCTGAAGCATACACCGGTAGCGGAGGTGTCGCCCATGTTACCGAACACCATGGCCATCACGCTGACGGCAGTACCCCACTCGTCGGGTATACCTTCCATCTTGCGGTAGAGGATGGCGCGCTCGTTCATCCAGCTGCGGAACACGGCGCAGATAGCGCCCCAGAGCTGCTCGATAGGATCGTTGGGGAAGTCTTTTCCGGTGCGCTCCTTGATGGCCTTTTTGAAGAGGACCACGAGGCGTTTGAGTTCCTCGACGGAGAGATCCTTGTCGAGTTTCACGCCACGCTCAGCCTTCACCTTCTCGATGATTTCCTCGAACGGGTCGATGTCTTCCTTGTTGACAGGTTTCATTTCGAGCACCACGTCGCCGTACATCTGCACGAAGCGGCGATAGGAGTCGTAGACGAAGTGAGGATTGTTGGTTTTCTTCACCATACCCTCAGCCACCTCGTCGTTAAGGCCCAGGTTGAGGATGGTGTCCATCATACCGGGCATGGAGGCGCGGGCACCGGAGCGTACGCTGACGAGCAGCGGGTTCTCTTTGTCGCCGAACTTGGAGTTCATGAGCACCTCGATGTGCTTCACGGCAGCGGTCACGTCGTCGTTGAGCAACTCCATGATTTTCTGCTGTCCCACTTTGTAATACTCGTTGCAGCAGTCGGTCGTGATGGTGAATCCCGGGGGAACGGGCACGCCGATGAGGTTCATCTCGGCCAGGTTGGCACCTTTACCACCAAGTTCCTCACGCATTTTAGCATTACCTTCGGCTTTTCCGTTGCCAAAGGTATAAACTCTTTTTTGACTCATAGTAGAATTTTGATTTTTCAAAGTACAAAATGATAACTAGTGCAAATTTAATGTAATTTCGGCAAATAGCAAAATATTTAAAGAAAATTATTATAAGAAGGGGAGGTGAAGGGGAGGTGAAGGGAAGTTAAAGGGAAGTTAAAGGGAAGTTAAAGGGGAAGTTAAAGGGACATTTGTGGTTTTTGAAGGGAAGGGAAGTTAAAGGGAAGTTAAAAGGGAGTTAAAGGGAAGTTAAAGGGACATTTGTGGTTATTGAAGGGAAGGGAAGTTAAAGGGAAGTTAAAGGGAAGTTAAAGGGACATTTGTCGTTTTGAAGGGAAGGTAAAGGGAAGGTAAAGGGACATTTGCTTTGAAGGCGGCTGTGTGCGGCCATTAAAAACGATTAGGGAGGCCGGCGGCGACCTTGTGGTGGTCGGGCCGGTCTCCCTAAACTAATTAGTATTCGTCATTTCCCGTTGCGGTGAACGGGCGGATAAGCATCAGCGATTAGTCGTCCCACACATTGGTGGCGCCTCCGGTGATTTTGCCGTCGGTGTTCTTCTCCTCATCGTCGAAGAAGCCTTGGTTTCCAAGGATGGTGCCAGGATTCTGCTCACCATTGCTGTCCTGTGTTTTACCTGCGAGGAACTCCTTATCGGGCACCATGATATTGATACGGGGCTGGATATAGATTTTCTGCATACTACTTACCTCCTTGAAATTAATCGTTGATAACTACTTTTCTGTTGTTGTGGATATAGATGCCCTTGGTGGGTTTCTGCACCTTCACGCCCTGGAGGGTGTACCAGGCATCGCTGTCGACGACAGTCTCACCCACGGTGGTGATGCCGTCCTGTTCTCCGTCGAACATGTAGCCGATGGCTCCGTTGTCGATGTACATGCCGTTGTCCTCACGGTCGAGGTCGGGCATTTCAGACGTATTCTCATCGTTGTTGGTGAATCGCTCCACGGGCAGCTGCGCGTAAGCGCGGTTGCTGCGCAGCACACCGGGTTGGAGTCGGCGCCAGATGTACACATCCTGTCCGTTCTTCACTGCTGTGGTGAGACCGAAGTTGCGGAACTGTTTCGGCAATTCGTACATATCCTTCTCAAAGTTCCAGGGCCATACGGGTGCGGCCATTTCCTCACCGGTTCCGAAGGAGCCCATGAGCATGTTGACGTTGGTGGAGTTATCGGGGTCTTCGGTCACGTAGTCGTGTCCGGTGTTGGGATACTTCTTGAAGGTCACATCGTTGCCTTCATAGCCCGGGAGCACGAGGATACCGTCTTTTTCGGAGAGTTTGGGTGACCAGAGCACCACACCCGTTTCCTCGGGCACATAGCTGTAGGTCTCGCCGTCTTTGGTGGTGACGAGCTCTTTGAGCACAATCCATCCCCTTACGGTCTTGCCCTCGGCATTGTTCTCGAGCGATTTGTAGTCGAGTGCTCTGTAGGCGTGCACCTGTTTGGGCAGGAGCACCGGTCCGGTACCGGCGGTACGGCTGTAGGTTCTAAGGAACTCGCCAGCGGGCACCACGAACTCGTTTCCGGTGTTGAGGAACTCGAGCCATCCGTTTCCGGCATACTGCTCACCTCCCTCGCCGTCGACCACGCCATCCATTGGAATCTGTCGCCAGTAGAGGAGCAGGTTCTCATGGGTGATCACCTTGGTGAGTTTGTAGTTGCCCACGAAGAAGTCGGTGGCCGAGGTATAGGGGGCGCTGGCTTTTCCGTTGTAGTCGAACACGAGCTGTGCGCAGCGCTCCACACTGTACTCAGAGCCGTCGGTCTGTCCTTCGGTTACGTCGTAGTCGAACGCGCGGTTCATGCAGACACACTTGGTGACGTCGGTTTTATCGCAGTAGACCACCTCGACGGTTTTGATGTTCTTGGAGTTGTAGAAGGCTCCAGAGCCCACGGCACCATAGATGGTTTTGGGGTGGGAGCAGAAGATAACGAGATTGAGATTAGGGCACATGGCAAAAGCATCTGTTTCGATCGTATGCAGTTTGTGGCAATATGACATGTCGGCAGTCTTGATACCCGACTCTTGGAAAGCATACATATCGATAGATGTAATGTTGGGCGGGAACTGGAACTGTGAAAGCTTACAGTTGGCAAAGGTCCATTTTTCGATGGCCTGGAGTCCCTCCAGCACCGACATATCGACTATGTCGAGATTTTTACAGTCGAAGAAGGCGTCGTTCTGGATTTCGGTAAGGGTTTCTCCGGTTGGGAAGAGCACTTTGGTGATGCCGCTACATCTCTCGAAAGCCTCATAGCAGATGGTTTCGAGCTGGGTACACATGGAGAGGTCTACCACCTCGATGCCGCTGCAGTACTGGAAGCACTGCGGTGCGAGATACTTCAGGTTGACCGGGAAGCGCACATTCTTCAGTGTAGTTCTCTGATAGAAAGCAGTCTGTCCAATCACCTCGATATAGTCGGGGAAGGTGAGCGACTCTAATTTGCCTCCGTTTCTGAAGAAGTCGGCCGGCACAGCCTTAAAGTCCTCATTTTCCGGGAAGGTGAGTCCCTTGATGACCCCCTGAGCATTGTTCAGGTTCAGGCCGCACTGAATGTTGAACGTATAGGCCATGGTGGGGTGCACCGTTCCGTCGAAGGCAGTGTAGGTAGACTCCGTCTTGGACATGGTGTAGCTCGACTTGAACTTGGTGTTGCGCAGGTCGAGGTTGATACCCTCGGAGGGAGCGAGTGCCGATGCCAGTTCACAAATCTTGTCGCTGTGTCCGTCGGCCGTCCCGAAGTCGCCCACAAGATTAAGTGTGGACACCGTCCCATACTTATTTTTCAGTTCATCCTTCAAGCTACCGATGTTGTTGTTGAAGAAGTTGGGGTCCTCGCCCGTCGTCTTCTCATACTTCACCGAGAGGGAGTCCTTCGGCTGGTCGAAGGTGTACGAAAAGCCTGCCCAGCTGTTCAGCGCGACAGCTGAGAGAAACAATAAAGTAAAGATTTTTCTCATAATGAATATTTAAGTTGTTTTCTGAATTATCTGCTATATAAACCTATTGTGAATAATGGCATTTATGGCCACATAAACAGGCATTGAGCGCCGAGAAGCATCCTATAGATGACTGTCTTTAACAAAATTCCGCACCGAGGGTGCTCAGATGGTAATATTTGGGATACAGGATTAAGTTCCTGTCATTTGTCATTTAAAGCAACTATCTATGTTCCTTGTCAGTCTTCGTTTGTTTTAAATTCATTGCAAATATACGCATTTGGTATCAAAAGACAAAAAAATAGTCCAAATTTTCTACACTTTTTTCTTAAAAAGAATAAAATTGTAAAAAGACGGCAAAAAAATACATAGTTTGACAAAAAATAAATGTGTAAAAGATGGATTTTGAAAGTTTTTGCCTATTTTTGCACATCACATCCAAATACTACGAAAAATGTCACGCAAGAAACGTCCGCTTCCCATATTAGAGAACGTCCTCATCACCGACTGCGCCGCCGAGGGCAAGTCGCTGGCCCGTGTCGACGACATGGTGGTGTTTGTGCCCTTTGCCGTTCCCGGCGACGTGGTGGACCTACAAGTGCGCAAGAAGAAGCACCACTACTGCGAGGCGGAGGTGATACGTTTTGTAAAGAAAAGCGAGCGTCGTGCCGAGCCCATGTGCTCCCATTTCGGTGTCTGCGGCGGTTGCAAGTGGCAGAATCTGCCCTACGACGCCCAGTTGGAGATGAAGCAGCGCCAGGTTTTCGACCAGCTGTCGCGCATCGGCAAGGTGGAGCTTCCCCCGTTCAGCGACATACTGGGTTCCGTGCACACCCGTTTCTACCGCAACAAGCTCGAGTTCGGCTGCTGCAACCGCCGCTGGCTGACGCGCGAGGAAGTGGCCTCCGGTGTTCCTTTGGAACAGCCCAACGCCATCGGTTTCCACATCACGGGCGCTTTCGACAAGATACTCCCCATCGAGCAGTGCTGGCTGATGGACCCGCTTCACAACGAGATACGCAATGCCATCCGCGACTATGCCTACTCCACCGGCATGACCTTCTTCGACCTTCGCGCCCAGCACGGTCTGCTCCGCGACATCATGCTCCGCAACTCCGCCACCGGCGAGTGGATGGTGCTGATACAGTTTCACTACGACGAGGCCGGCGACGAGGAGCGCGCCCGCGGTCTGCTTCAACATGTGGCCGACCGTTTCCCCCAGATCACCTCGCTGCTGTATGTAGACAACCAGAAGTGCAACGACACCTTCGGCGATCTCGACATCCAGACCTTCAAGGGTGTGGACCACATCTACGAGGTGATGGAAGGCCTGCGCTTCAAGGTAGGTCCGAAGAGTTTCTACCAGACCAACACCGAGCAGGCCTATGTGCTGTACAGTGTGGCGCGCCGTCTGGCCGGTCTTACCGGTGCGGAGCTGGTGTATGACCTCTACACCGGCACCGGCACGATAGCCAATTTCGTGGCCCGCCAGGCCCGTCAGGTGATTGGTATCGAATACGTGCCCGAGGCCATAGAAGACGCCCGTGTGAACAGTGCGCTGAACGGCATCGACAACACCCTTTTCTACGCCGGCGACATGAAGGACGTGCTGAGCGACGACTTCATTGCCCGCCACGGCCGTCCCGATGTGGTGATTACCGACCCCCCCCGTGCCGGCATGCACCCCGACGTGGTGGCCACCATCCTGCGCGCCGCTCCGCAGCGCATCGTGTATGTGAGCTGCAATCCCGCCACGCAGGCCCGCGACCTTTCGCTTCTTGACGCCGACTACCGTGTGGCCGCCGTTCAGCCCGTGGACATGTTCCCCCACACCCCCCATGTGGAGAATGTAGTGCTGCTGCTGAGAAGAGAACAGGCGATTACACATTAATAATTTTTATACTTATATATTAATACACCTAAATCCAATCAACCATGAGAAATCGATTTATTATTATCTGCCTATTGGCACTTGCCACTATGAGCGCCCAAGCACAAAATGACAAGAAGTGGTATGACAACATCAAGTTCAGCGGCTACGGCATGCTGCAGTATCAAGGCACGGATCAGGAAGGAAAAGAGAACAATTCCTTTAACCTTCGTCTCGCCCGTTTCATTCTTGATGGCAAAATTGGCGACTTCGATTGGCGCGCCCAGATTCAGGGCACCAACGCTAAAGGACCGGCTGAGCCTACAGTTCAGCTTGTAGACCTATACACAGAGTGGGTAAAATATAAGGAGGCCCGTGTAAGAATCGGTCAGTTCAAGCGTGCTTTCACATTTGAAAACCCCACCCACCCTATCACACAAGGATGGTACTCCTATGCCGACGTTATCAACCGTTTGTCCGGATTCGGCGACCGTGCCGGTGAGAAATCTTCAGGCGGCCGTGATATCGGTATCCAACTGCAAGGTGACCTCTTCCCCGCTGCTGACGGACACCGCTACCTGCACTACCAGGTGGGTGTGTTCAACGGCGAGGGTATCAACACCAAGGACAAAGACGAGCGCAAGGACATCATCGGCGGCCTCTGGGTAATGCCCGTGAGCGGTCTGCGCATCGGCGCCTTCGGTTGGAAGGGCAGCCACGGCAAGATGGCAGACCCCGTGACAGGTCTCACCCGCAGTCTGCCTCTGAACCGCTACTGCCTCTCGGCCGAGTGGGATAAGGACGAGTACACCTTCCGTGCCGAGTATCTGCACAGCCAGGGCTGGGCAGCCGAAGGCATCGGCAGCAATAAGATAGACTACTCGAAGGGCGACAAGGCCGACGGCTGGTATGTGTTCGGCATTGTGCCTGTTATCAAGTCGAAGCTGCACGCCAAGGCCCGCTATCAGTGCTATCGTCCGTCGAAGTGCGCCGACACCCAGAAAACGATGTATGAGGTTGGTCTTAACTACTTCATCACCAAGAATCTGGAGATTACCTCGGAGTATGCCCGTGTGAACGACCGCTCGCTGGCCAACCACGACTACAACTTTGTGGACATCGAGCTCGACTTCCGCTTCTAAGCGGGATTTTTAGAGAGATTTTTCAAGGCGGGGCTTTTGCGGGGCAAGAGCCCCGCTTTTTTGGGGCTAGATGCTCTAGGGGCTCTAGGGTTGCTAGGGGGGCTAGGGTTTCTAGGGGCTCTAGGGTTGCTAGGGGGGCTAGGGTTGCTAGGGGCCAGCGGCTGGGCATTAACATATTTTATACAAGAAAAAAAGGAAGAAAAGCAAGAAAAATTAACAATTTTAATTAAATTTGCAATCAATTGGTACAGATTGCAACTTTTAACATTAATATCATGAACATTCCCTCAGTTTTTTGGTTGGTGCCGGTGGCCTCCATATGTGCCCTGGCGATGGCCTGGTACTTCTTCAGGCAGATGATGTCTGCCGATGAAGGTACGCCCCGCATGAAAGAGATAGCCCTCTACGTGCGCAAGGGCGCCATGGCCTATCTGAAACAACAGTACAAAGTAGTGTGCATCGTGTTTGTGGTGCTCTGCGCCCTGTTTGCCTTCATGGCCTACGGTCTGCACGTGCAGAATCCGTGGGTGCCCTTCGCCTTCCTTACGGGCGGTTTCTTCAGCGGTCTGGCCGGTTTCTTCGGCATGAAGACCGCCACCTACGCCTCTGCACGCACGGCCAATGCCGCCCGCGAGAGTCTTGATGCCGGTTTGAAGATTGCCTTCCGCTCCGGCGCCGTGATGGGTCTGACGGTGGTGGGCCTTGGCCTGCTCGACATCGCCATCTGGTTTGTGGTGCTCAACTACTTCGACGCCGACGGTCTCATCTCCATCACCACCACCATGCTTACCTTCGGCATGGGTGCCTCGACGCAGGCCCTCTTCGCCCGTGTGGGCGGCGGTATCTACACCAAGGCCGCCGATGTGGGTGCCGACATTGTGGGCAAGGTAGAAGCCGACATCCCTGAGGACGACCCGCGCAACCCCGCCACCATCGCCGACAATGTGGGCGACAACGTGGGCGACGTGGCCGGTATGGGTGCCGACCTCTACGAGAGCTATTGCGGCTCCGTGCTGTCGACCGCCGCCCTTGGCGCCTCCGCCTTTGCCGCGAGTGCCGCCGACGGCATGCAGCTCAAGGCCGTGATTGCCCCGATGATTATCGCCGCCGTGGGTGTGTTCCTCTCGCTGCTGGGCATTTTCCTGGTGCGCACGAAGGAAGGCGCCACGATGAAAGACCTGCTCCGCTCGCTTTCGGTGGGCACCAATGTGAGCGCCGTGCTCATAGCCTGCGCCTCTTTCCTCATTCTGTATCTGCTGGGCATTGACAACTGGCTCGGTCTGTCGTTCTCCGTGATTTCCGGCCTGGCCGCCGGTGTGATTATCGGTCAGGCCACCGAATACTACACCTCGCACAGCTACAAGCCCACCCAGAAGATTTCCGAGGCCGGCCAGACCGGCGCCGCCACCGTGATTATCAAGGGCATCGGCACCGGCATGATCTCCACCTGCATCCCCGTAATCACCATCGGTGTGGCCATCATGCTGAGCTACCTGTGCGCCAACGGTTTCGACCTGAGCATGTCGTCGGCCAGTCTGTCGCACGGTCTCTACGGCATCGGCATCGCCGCTGTGGGTATGCTGTCGACACTCGGCATCACGCTGGCCACCGACGCCTACGGCCCCATTGCCGACAATGCCGGCGGCAACGCCGAGATGTGCGGTTTGGGTGAGGAGGTTCGCCACCGCACCGACGCCCTCGATGCCCTTGGCAACACCACCGCCGCCACCGGCAAGGGTTTTGCCATCGGTTCCGCCGCCCTCACCGCTCTGGCCCTTCTGGCCTCCTATATTGAAGAGATCAAGATAGCGATGGCCCGTGCCGGTGAGACTTTGACCAATGTGGCCGGCGATGTGATTTCGGCCACCGATGCCACGATACCCGACTTCATGAACTACTTCCAGGTGAACCTGATGAATCCGAAGGTGCTGGTAGGCGCTTTCATCGGTGCCATGGCCGCCTTCCTGTTCTGCGGCATGACGATGGAAGCCGTGGGCCGCGCCGCTGAGAAGATGGTGCAGGAGGTGCGCCGTCAGTTCCGTGAGATAGCCGGCATTCTGGAAGGCACCGGCACGCCCGACTACGGCCGCTGTGTGGAGATTTCCACCCGTGCCGCCCAGCACGAGATGATAGTGCCCTCCATTCTGGCCATTGTGATACCCATCATCGTAGGCATGGTGCTGGGTGTGGCCGGTGTGCTCGGTCTGCTGGTAGGCGGTCTGGCCGGCGGTTTCACCCTTGCTGTGTTCATGGCGAATGCCGGCGGTGCCTGGGACAATGCCAAGAAGAACATTGAGGAAGGCAACTTCGGCGGCAAGGGTTCGTTTGCCCACAAGGCCTGTATTGTAGGCGACACGGTGGGCGACCCGTTCAAGGACACGTCCGGTCCGAGTCTGAACATTCTCATCAAGCTCATGTCGATGGTGAGCATTGTGATGGCCGGTCTGACGGTGGCCCTGATGTAGCCCCACTCCAAGCTTACTTATACCCTACGAAAGGGCCGGGAATCGATTCCCGACCCTTTCTTTTAGGTGACGGAATCGACTGTTTAACTTTTATTAACCGATTGTAGTTAACTATTTATAAAGATATGCTTACCTTTGCAGCGATTAAAAAGCAGTCTTACTATAGAACAAGCAATATTTTTGAAAAACCACAAAAAGGAAAGATATGGCTACTGAAAATGAAATGCAGAGCAGTTCTGCCTCTACCAGCACCTCATCGAGCACTCATCACCACCACCACCATCACCACAGTTCGAGCAGTTCCAGTTCGAGCAGCAGTCGTCGTAGGAAGCACCATGAGGACGATTCCGACCGTTTCAAGCGTCAGAGTCTGCGTGCCATCAAGCGGAGGAAGTTTATTGAGAAATGGCTTTTCATCGCTTTGGAGGTGATAGCCGCCCTTGTAGTGATTACCCTGATAGTGGTTTTCCTGAACACCTAAAGGCTTAAAAAAAATATTTATTTACGATAAACGAAGAAGGCTCCCCGCGGGGAGCCTTCTTTACGTGATGCAGGTGGGTGTATCAGTCGTCCCACACATTGAAGGATGAGGAGCGCGAGTCGATGGTGCCATCGTTGTTTTCAATCTGCACGCCCCATTTATTGGCCGTGCTCTGGCCCTCGAATCCCTCGTTTATCCAGTCGTTCTCCCTTTTTCCCCAAGTGGAGAATTTTAAACTACGGATCTTTCTGATTTTTCTGATACTGGAATTTTAAACTACGGATTCTTCTGATTAATCTGATACTGGAATTTTAAACTACGGATTCTTCTGATTTTTCTGATACTGGAATTTTAAACTACGGATTCTTCTGATTAATCTGATACTGGAATTTTAAACTACGGATCTTTCTGATTTTTCTGATACTGGAATTTTAAACTACGGATTCTTCTGATTTTTCTGATATTATATTATGGAGAGAGATTAAAAAACTACGTTTTTTTCTGATTTTTTCTGATATTGATACAGAAAAAAATCAGTCAAATCAGATAAATCCCTAGTTTAAATACGTAGTTTAAAACCGGGGAATCAGTTAAATCAGATAAATCCGTAGTTTAAATCCGTAGTTTATCTTGACCATTTTGTATAGGTGAGTTCTATTAATTCTGTTTGATATTAACCCACATTGCAGCTTTTAGCTACGTAACTCCCTGTTTCTCAGGAGGCGATTTTTTTTGAGGCGGTTTTAGGGGTACCACAGATTTTACTTTTCCGATAGGATTTGGGTTGACCTCCAGCAG
>Ga0310695_10004250_pt1 | contig 26757 bp, 54 predicted proteins | sample RumenRJG_04DNA_FD_203882 | JGI IMG/M metagenome (GOLD analysis project Ga0310695, IMG submission 203882) | Bovine rumen microbial communities from Lethbridge, Alberta, Canada - RJG_04 (v2) (version 2) | ecosystem: Host-associated > Mammals > Digestive system > Stomach > Rumen | place: Canada... | reverse complement strand
CTACCTCATCGTCTACCGCAAGCCCGCCAAGGGCACAGAGCCACAGGCGGACCCTCACAGATGCAGAGGATGTCCCGAGTGCGCGGTCGTATTCGACAGCGATGGAATCCACGGGCACGTCCCCGACCGCAACAGCAGGACATGTCAGTTATGCGAGCATTGCAAGGGGGTGGGACAATGAGCTACTGCGACGAATGTCCCTTCAATGGCGGAGTACATGGCGAGGAGATAATATGCGACCTCGACAACGACCCCACGGACTGCCCGTACAAGAGAAGGAGGGCGGAAGAATGAGCGAGAGGGAGACCGCCCCGGTATGGTACTGCCCCCATTGCTCGCAGAGGATCATAGGACACCCGAGGGGCGACGTAATCCTAATTTGGAGAGCGGCGGAGCCGAGGCTGTATAAGCTATGCTCCAAGTGTACCGCCAAGCTCCAGATATGGCTCGAGGGGGGAGAGTAATGGCGAACCCGCACCCGGAACCCCATCCCGAGAACCTCCGCCCCATCCCCAAGGGGTCAACGGAAATACAACGGAAAGGAGGCAAGGCCTCGGCCAAGAAACACGCCGAGCGCAGAAGTATGAGGGAATGGGCCGTCCTGCTCGGGGATCTCCCGATTCAGAAAGGCAAGGTAAAAGACCCCAAGGTCGCCGCCGACCTGGAGAAAGACCCCCAGACAGGCAAGCCCAAGGCGAACCTGACGATGGACGGAGCGGTCATCGCCGCGATGTACAACAAGGCCATGAAGGGGGATGCCAGGGCCGCCGAGTACCTCGCCAAGCTCAAGGGGGAGACCTCGGAGGACGTGACCGTCCACATCGACGCGATGACGCAGATGGACACCGAGGAGCTCCTGGCGCTCTATGAGAAGACCAAGGGGGCGAAGGAATGACCGACCCCCTCCCCTGCCCCTTCTGCGGATGCAGCCAGACAATGACCTGGCATATAGGGCATTATGACAAACCCTGGATAGTGGAGTGCCCCAGATGCCTGGCATGCGGACCTCATGCGGAGACCGAGGCGGAAGCAATAGACAGGTGGAACGCAGGAGCGAAGGAATGACAGGGGTAGAGGAGGAGATCCACCGCAGGGCATTCTGCGAGCTCGCCCGCAGAAGGCTCTGGTGGTACTGCAAGCTGATGGCCGGGGACTTCTACACGGACGACCGCGAGTATCTCCGGCACGTGTGCGACACGCTCCAGGACTTCTATGAGTCGGACGACCGCATCCTGGTCATGTGCATGCCCCCCAGGCACGGCAAGAGCAGGACCGCGTCCCTGTTCACGGAATGGGTCTTCGGACACGATCCCGGGGCGCACGTCATCACGGCCTCGTACAATGAGGAGCTGTCCTCGACATTCGCCAAGACCGTCAGGAACGCCATCCAGGAGGTCAAGGCCTCCGCGGACGTCCCCGTCTACTCGGACGTGTTCCCCGACACCAAGGTCAAGCCGGGATCGGGGAGCATGAAGCTCTGGGGCCTGGAGGGCGGTCGCGGGGAGCACTCGTATCTGGCGACGTCCCCGGGAGGAACCGTCACGGGATTCGGAGCGTCCCTTCTCATCATCGACGACCTGGTCAAGAACGCGGAGGAGGCGTACAACGAGCGCAGGCTGACCCAACTGTGGGAATACTTCGCCAACACCCTCATGTCCAGACGCGAGCAGGGGATGAAGATCGTCATCATCATGACCCGCTGGGCGGAGGGGGATCTGGCGGGACGCGCCCTCCAGCATTTCAGGAGCATCGGGGTCGGCGTGCGGGAGGTCCTCTACCGTGCGAAGACGGACGAGGGGATGCTCTGTCCGTCCATCCTCTCCGAGGAGGACTACCGTGTGCTCCTGAACACGCAGGACAGGGCCATCGTGATGGCCAACTACCAGCAGGAGCCTATCGACGTACAGGGCAGACTCTATACGGGGTTCCGCACCTACTCGGAGATCCCGGCGCTCCAGAAGGTCATGGCCTACTGCGACACGGCTGACGAGGGGAGCGACTACCTCTGCTCCATCATCTTCGGTGTGCTCGCAGAGTCGCCCAACGACGTGGCCATCCTCGACGTGGTCTACACGCAGGAGCCGATGGAGTACACCGAGCCGATGGTCGCCGACCAGCTCGCCCGGGACTACGGGGGGCTGAGGGTCGCATCGGCATCCATCGAGAGCAACAACGGAGGGAGGGGATTCGCCAGGGCGGTCTCCGAGCTCGTGAGGAACAGGGGAGCGCAGACCGTGGTCGGCTGGTTCCACCAGACACAGAACAAGAGGGCACGCATCCTCACGGCCGCGCCGTGGCTGATGCAACACGCCCTCATGCCCGAGCATTGGGCCGACCTCTGGCCGGAGTGGTGGAAGCACATAGTCCTGTTCACGAGGGATGGCCGTGCGGAGCACGACGACGCGGAGGATGCTCTCTCCGGCGTCGCCGAGATGATGCTCAAGCCCAAGCCCCTCAAGGTCAAGCTCAAGCCGAGGGCAGACCCCCGCAGACTCCATTCGGCGATGCCCTACTCCCGCTTTTAAGAGTCCACGGAGTAGCATCCCACATGTCGATTCTACCCAAATGGCATAACGGCAGGGTGTGCATCCCGTGGTGGTACGGCCTCGGTTATCCTCTGCTCTGGTGTGCTGTCGGGATCAGCTTCGGCATGAGGTACGATAGCATGATTGAGCTCACTTCAATATCTGCAATCGCCATGATCGTGTGTGCCGTCTTCGGTGCTCTGTTCTACGTGGTCCTCAACGCCATCTCCAAGTTCGAGAAGCAGAAGACCGACGCCGACGAGCTGAGGGCCAAGATCGTCCAGAGCGGACGCGACCCCACCGACCTCAGCACCCTGACCGTGGCAGAGAAATGGGACCTCCAGAAGGTCCAGAAATTCGACCGCCTGTTCCTCATCGTGGACATCTTCGCTGTCCTCGTCTCCGCAGGACTCTCTGTTGCCGGAGTCGTCTTCTTCGGAGAGAAGATCCTCGACCCCGCCGTCTGGCAGGAGTACGCCGTGGCGACCTTCTTCATCGCCATCGCCGTGGCATGGTTCCTCGACATGACCATCCTCAAGGCCCTCGGCACCGCCGAGTGGGAGAAGCGCAAGCAGGACGCCTTTCAGGCTGTTACTGCCGTTGTTGAAGAGGCTGTTGCGACTGGCATGACCCACAAGGACGAGCTTATCGCCAAGTTCGTCGACGCGGGATTCTCCAAGAAGGAGGCCGAGGCACTCGCCAAGGAAGCCATCCTCAAGGAGCTCCGCGAGTAAACCCCTTAACCCGCCCGCCCCGCCTCCGGGACGGGCACCCTACTCCCGCTTTTAAGGTCGTCAGCAGATAGGTCGTACATGATAGAGGACGACCTCCGTGGCTTTTTGGACGCTCAGTCGGACGTACCCGTCTACGCCCGCTACATCCCGCCGGAGGTTCCCGAGTGCCTGGCGGTCGTGGAGAACGGAGGAGTGCACAGCACGTCCTCGATACGCAGGGCGACCCACAGCATCAGCATCGAGTCCGCCAGCGCCGACCAGAGGAAGGCCAAGGACAGGCTCGACCGTGCCCGGGACTGGCTGACCACGCAGATCCCCGCCGACATCAACGGGACGCACTACTACACCGCCGTCCCCATGGCGGACGGCAATCTCCTCGTGAAGACCGCCCACGGTCCGACCTATATCTATCACGTCACGCTCGAGGTGGTGCGCCAGCTATGACCTCCATCCTCGCCGTCAGAGATGCCATCGTCAGCGAGCTCCCGTCGGCGATCCCCCCGAGGTGCGGGATCTCGGTGTGCGGGGGGACGCGTCTCGGCATCGGCACAGAATGGCCTCTGGATTCAGACACCTCCGCCTGGTGCGGACGTGCGAGATGCGGGCTGGCCCACTGCGGCAGGATCATCCGCAACGATTCGATATTCGCGGGGATGGTCCCCGTCCAACTCTCCCATCGCGTCACGCTCGCGCTCACGGAGGAACCCGGGGGTCTGCCCGATCCCCGCCAGCGCTACGATGTGGCCTACGATAACCCCGTGTACTCCCTGCACATCATCGGCAACGACCTGACCATCCTGGACACCGTCGCGGGATTCATCAGGGAGAAGCTGGACAGGAGAAGCCACATCGAGACCGAGAACGGGACAATAAACACACTCTCCATCGACCCGCCATCCAGGAGCGAGCGCAGATCCCGCCCCCGGTATGACGTGGTCCTAAACATCAATGCGGAGGTAATCAGACAATGAGCCACATAACAGCAGGAGACATCGGCAAGATAAGTCGCTATAGTGAATCGAGTTACGGACAGCCCACCTCGAACCAGCTAACAGTCGGATATATCAAGGGGGACGGCGGGAGCTTCACGCCCACCGACAACCCCCAGCAGTATGTCTCATGGAGGAGCGGCAATAGGTCGTATAGTGCCCACGACCTGGTCCCACAGAATCACGAAGCAGGATATACCGCAATCATGGAGGTTGTGATGAGCTCCAACGGCCCCCTCAATGTGCTCGGCGACGCATTGGGAACGACACAAGGCACAGAGGCGGCGGGAGGACTCCCGAGCAAATCAACCGAATTGACCGTGAGGACTCCCGGCACCGACGACCTGACCATAATTAAGTACGTAGGGTGCAAGACAGACCGCCTGGTGGTAAAAGCCGACCAGCCCGGCGGGATCGTGGAATTCCAGGAGACCTGCATGGCATCGTATGGTTACACTAAGAGCACCACAACCCCCGGCTATGCGTTCCAGGATATAGCCACCCCTGCGGCCCAATGGATCAACGGCGTGACCGTGAACGGAACCGCCGTATATCCCCAGAATTTCGAGCTGACGATAAACAACAACCTCGGGAGGGTCAAGGGCATGGTAACAGCCGCCGAAGACAGCCCCTGGCCCAATGAGCAGATAGCCGCCACCGTCAACATAGTGGAGGGCAGGAGGGAGATGGAATTCTCGATGGACGTATGGATGGCAGACCTCACAAGGCTCAAGAAGGCACAGGACCAGGGAATCCCCGCCAGCGAGACCATAGCCCTGACCCTCAGCTCCGGGCAGTACGCATACGCACGCCAGCTGACCCTGACCGCACAGCCCCTCCTGGATGGCGACAACCACTCCCTGGTCCAGGACAAGCAGATGGAGACCCTCCGTTACAGGGTCACGGGCATACAAGTGGGTACACCCTCCGCCAACTCCACCGCATCGAGCACGGCGTGATAACATGACCCTCTGGACCGAACACAGGGACAGGGTCCAGGCGGGCGGGCGGACGATCAGGCGCCTGCCCTATTGGGCATTCAAGGAGATAACCGCCAGCTTCCCCGCCGAGGACATGGCGAGGATAGGACAGCTCAATGCCAAGCGCGAGAGCGGGGCACCGCTTACAGCGGAGGAGCAGGAGAAGCTAATGGCCCTCGCATCCCGCTGGCCTGTGGATGAATTGCGGGGGGCCTGCTTCATCCCGCCCGTATCGGGAGCGGAGGCCCGCACGATCCTCGCGCAGATGCCGAGGGCCGAGAGCGAGGAGCTGGAGAAGGCCTTGGACGTATTCATAACCCCGACGGCCCCCACCGAGGCCGACACCAAGGACCCGCTTGCCATCATCCTGGTGGCGACGGGGGGCCTGGGAATCGACACCGCGGACCTCACCGCGGGCCAGGGCATAGCAATAACCCTAATCGCAGGAGGCAGTAAATGAGCCAATACATACCCGTCAAGAGCGGGCCGTGGAGCGAGGACGCGACCTGGGGGCCCATCCAGGGACACCCCCCGGGAGAGACCGACACCGTACTGATTAACCAAGGCCACACCATCACGATAGACACCGACGTCAAGGTCAAGCAGATAACCCTCGCCGACGGCGGGCTCCTAATCGCCGACGACACGACCCCCACCATCGAGGTCACGGACGGCCTCGTATTGACAAGGGGCCTCCGCCCGATGCCCTTTAGATTGGACGGGGCCACAATCAAGGCGCCCGCATGCCTCGGGGCCAAGGCCACCGAGACCGCCGACGGATTCCCCCAGACCTACATGATAACCGAGACCGACGGCGCCGGGATCATCATCGACGACACGGGCGTATACAATGCCAGCGCCACCCTCCAGGACATAAAGCCCGAAGGATGCTCCAGGGCATACGCCAGGAAGCTCTCCAACGCGGTCCGCTATCTCTCCATGACCGTCCGCATCCAGAGGGGACACGCCGACGAGCAGAAGCACCTCCGCGACATTTATCTCTGGGCAGAATTGCCCTTCCAGATTATCGGGATGAACGGCTCCTGCGCCATCAAGGGCTATGTCGAATCGGTCGTATATGACAGGGCCAGCATAGGGACTGCGTATCATGTCCTCCAGGTAACAATAGCGGAGGGACAGCAGTGAGCGACCTAAACTCCTTCGCCGGAAGCATCAACCGCATAAGCCACAGCCTCCGCACCCTGGGGATAGACAGCCAGGCCCTCCAGCAGACCGCGGCCGCCTTCCAGATTATCGGAGGGACAAGCCAGGTGCTCAAGGGAATCATAAACGCCAAGCGGGCGTATAACACCGCGAAGGCCGCCTGGGGCACAGCGAACCTCGTAAAGTACGGACCGGGAGCCCTCGCAGTAGGGGCGGCCGCCGTAGCCGGGGGCGTATGGATCGGCCAGGAGATCGAGAGGCACGTCACAGTATCGGACGGGGGCGAAGGCCTCCGCCTAATCTCGGGAGGCGGAGCTTATGGCAGAGCATGAGGTCGTTTATACATTCAGAGCGGTGGACGAAATCTCCCGCCCAATGGCGCAGGCGAAGCGCAACATAGAGGAGACCGAGAGGGCCTCCGAGAAGTATAACCGCACCGCCGAGGAGGTCGCCACGCAGAGCGCCAAGGCCAGCGCCCAGGTCCAGGCATTTAACCAGGACCAGACGAAGGCCGTATTAAAGAGCGTGGAGACGCTCACCGCCATGCAGGCCGTACAGTCGGGACTATCCGCCATTACCAACAGCGTCCAGACCCTCGGCCTCGTAAATGAGGAGACCGCGGAAAAAATGAAAAAAGTAACCGCCGGTATTCAGCTAATGGTCGGAACGGCCCAGGCGATTAAGGGCGTAGTCACCCTATTTCAGACATTAAACGGCGTATTGAAAACCACCGCCATCGTCTCCACATTCGCCAGCATAGCAGAGAACCCCGCGAAGGGCGCCCTAATCGTAGGAGGCGCATCCCTGGCCGCGGGAGCCGTCGCGGGCTACATGTATTCAGCGACCACCAACAACAACCACAACACCACGATAAACGTCCAGCATGAGAGCACCGCACGCCAGGCGGAGACCCTGGTGGACACGGGGACCTGGTACTAATGACAATCACGAACCTCGACGCAGGCGACCACTACACGATCCAGACGACAGGGCTCGCAGGGACCAAGGGCCTCCCGCCCTGGATGGAATGGGCTGAGGGGCAGAGCAGGGCCGAAGGCACTGCGGAGCTCCCGAGCGGATATAGGCGTATCACACGCACACAGGTCCAGCTACTGACCCAACAGATAACCACCGACGACCTCTCCGTCGACGTAGCGCCCACGGCCCTCCCGGCGGACGCATCCTGCCCCTGGAGGTGCGCAATCTACGCACCCAACGGGGCTTATCTAATCGCCGACGGATTGAAGGGCGTCCCCACAATCGGCACCCCAAAGGTAAGGCTGACGAGATCGGCACCGAGCAGGGCGGTCGTACAATTCGCGCTCGGAGAAGGGGCCGACAACATCCTCGGACAATTCAAGAAATGGAGCGACAGCACCGCCCGCCCCATCGAGAGGGGAATGGAGCTCACGGTCGAATACAGGGACGCCGAGAGCAACAGCCTGGTGCCATGCTTCCGCGGGCGTATCTATCAGATAGAGAGCGGGGAGACAATCACGGTCACGGCCTACGATAGACTGATGGATTTATACCAGACCACGGGGCAGTATCTCTCCCACGCAGGCCAGGAACAGGGCGTGCAATCCACCGCACGCGACGAGAGCGGGGATAATTGGGTGTACCAAATGGGCGTCCCCCTCGGAGTAATCACGGGAATAGACGCGATAAACCGCATTAACCTCAATGCCCTCTCCGCATTGGGAAAGAACCGCGAGGACACCAGCGACATTATTATACACCCCCTGCCGAGCGCCGACGGGATCGGCCCGAGCGCAGGAGATGTTATAACCCGCATCCAGGCCAAAATATCGGGAGAAATACGCGGATATACTCTGGGAACCCCCCAGACCGGCACCGCCATTTTATTAATGGTAATCACGGCCCGGGTGTATGTATTTGAGAAGCAGGGTGCCACATTCATCCAGAGAGCCACAGGGACGGGCACGGTGGGGGCAGGAGGCACCTCGCCCTTATCCACAGTCTCCCGCCCGATTGGAGGAGAGACCAATGGAGCGACCAGGGACATAACCCTCGATACTCCCGTCACAATCGGAGACCCCGCTAATATCTACATTGGAATCAAGCTGACCACCTCCGTCGGACAGGCGCAGTATGTAAGGGCGGTCACAGAGGTCCACTGGGGCGCGGACAGGAGCACCAGCCACGCGACCGTCTCGGGCACCTATTACAGAAGCACCGACGGGGCCTCCTGGAGCGAGTACACCGAGAGCGCCAAGACCGAGCTCGGGGTCGTGTTCACGCACCAGGGCGCCAGCATCGACCCGAGCCTCGCCACCATATCCGGCACCACGGTGCAGATAGCCAAGGCGAGCATACCCGCAGGGCCCTCGGGGACATACATAAGCACCGAGGACGCGGGCGCGGGGATCCTCGCGGACTACTACATAGCCGACAAGGCACCCCTGGCCGACATTGTCCGCGAATTGATAGAGGCGGCGGGCCTTCTCCCCGAGATAGGCACCGCAGACCTCGGGATGGTAACATTTTACACCGTGATAACAACCGACTACCTCACAGCCATCCACGGGCTGATAGATACCCGCGGTTACGGAATCAAGGACAGCCTCCAGGACGCGGGGAGGATCGCCCTCCTTCCCGAGCACACGACCGACGAGACCCCCGTGCTGAGTATCAGCACCGACCCCACCTCCGAGAGCGAGAAGATAATTCTATCCCACCAATTAACCGCCCATTGGGCTAGCGAGAAGGCCACGGTCGCGTATATCGCGGAGAACGCCTTGGCCTCGGGCCTGCCCCTGGCATTGGAGACCGACGACGGCCTAATGGCGGGCGCATTGACGGAGGCCCTCCAGGTGCCATTATCGAGCGTAACCGTAGATAACACCCTGGGAACCCACGACATGATAGCACACAGGGCGGGCGGGGCCATCAAGAAACTGCACACGAATGTCATAGAGGGAACGGTCGCCCTGGCGGGATATAGGCCCGGGATATGGGACCTCGCGGGCGCAGGGATCGGAGGCCTCCCCATTGAGGTGGACGTCCCCGAGTATCGGGCGCAGGGCGTAGCGATCCCCACCGAGGTCGAGCTCGGAGGCGGAGCGACCACCGTAAAGCTCGACAACATCCGCACGCAGGACAGGAGCGGGGTCGCGCAGAGCATGGGCCTCGTAGAGGGAACGGTCGCCAACGACGCCACCCTCCTCCCCAAGACCGTGTACATATTCGGGAAGGCCGACGACGAGCACGACAACCAGGTCTGGCCGGGATATACTTTCAAGGAGCTGGCCTCCATCATCATAATGAGGGCCGACGGAACGGTCGCAGGCCAGACCAACGCCAATTATCTCCGCACAGTAACCGACGAGGCGGGATATTTGCACCTCCTGGCCGTATTCCCCGCGGACGGAGGCACCTGGACCAGCCCCTCCCCCATTACCACGGTCCTCGCCCAGATTAACACCTCGCCCACCCCGGGGTCAATCAATCAGAACATAGTGGCCTGTATCGACCCCCCGAAGTATGTCCTCGATAATCAGAACATCCACGTCGACATTAGGCTCCGCAACGCATAAAACCCACAACGGCGGTCTATCCGACCATGAAGGCAGGACTGACCGCCGTAATCCTTCTCGTATTGATCGGGGCGACGGCGACCGCAGGAGCGGGCGAGAGCACCGCAGAGGGGACCGTCACGGTTTGGCTATATCACGAATCGGGCGCCCTTTGGAAATCGGAGAGCGTAATGGCGGGGACGACCCTCGCGGACATATTGGGGGACGAGTACCCCTCCGCCCAACATTGGCTCGACATTTGCACGGGCTACGAATGGCCGAAGGATCGCCCGATAGAATAGGACGCCACCCTCCGCGTATCGAGCACACAGCCACCGCAGGAGCCGACCCCGGCACCGCCCAACCATGACCTCCTATATTTAGGGCTCGGGGCGACGATCCTCACGGCGGGGATAATCCTAATTGGGCGCAAATTGACATAAACCCCTCCTTTTAAATTGCCAGGGCTAAAACTACTACATGAAGTGGCCCTCGCTATTCAACAAGCCCACCGTTTACGAAGCTCCCGCGAAGGGAGTAAAGGGGGCCACTATCCGCGTCTCCGACAAGAAGCGGGCGACTGCCGACAAGTACACCGAGCTCCAGGAGCTCCGCCAGCACGAGGCATTTTTAGAAGTGTATGAGGCGACCATAGCCGGCGCCATCATCGACACCGAGACGGACGACCTCTTCGCACAGGGGTGGGCCATCAACGGCGAGAACCCCGACGAGGTCGCCAGGGTCCGCGAGTATTTGGAGGCCGTAGCCTTCGAGCAGGCGGTCAAGCAAATGGCGACCGAATCAAAAATATTCGGTTTCGGGATCGCAGAGGTCGGCCAGCAGGGCACCAGGCACGTCCTGGTCCCCCACGCCACCCTTAACATATTCCCCGCATACGACGAGGACGGCTGGCTCGACGGTTTCAGACAGAAGGGGGCCAACGACACCGTACTCGCGGAATGGACCCCCGCCCAGGTGGTCACCCTGGCCCTCCGCCCGAGCGCCACCACGCCCGGCATAGGCAGGAGCCAGCTCGCCCAGGCGTACTCCGCAATCGTAAATTATGAGGACATACGCAAAGCGAATGTAGAAATGGTCCTCCGCATGGGCTACCCCACTTACGACATAGAGTTCGACGACGACGGCCTCTCCCCCGCGGGCGCATTATCGGGAGAGGTCGCGGACCTCGGCCCCGGCTCCGTAATCAGCACGGGCCTCGGAGCCAAGATAAACACATTGAACGCCCAGGGAGTAACCCAGGTCCAGACATACGCGGAAATGGCCCTCCAGGCCGTAGCCGTAGCCATGCAGGTCCCCCGCAGTATGGTCGGCCTGGCCGACAACAGCGAGGCCACCGCCAAGGTCACCCAGGCGAAGTATTACAACAGAATCTCCGCCGAGCAGGCGATTATATCCCACACGATCCAGGCCCAATATATCGAGAAGTACGTCCTCCCCGACCTCGGTATTAAGCGCGGGGCCATCCAAATCTTCTTCAACAACCCCGACCCCGAGGCACAGCTGAAGAAGGCACAGCTCCTCCAGATTATCACGACCCTGGACCCCACGGACCCCGAGTATCTCCTCTCCGTAGAGGAGCAGGCCGAATTATGGGGCAAGCACCCCAAGGCGGGCGAGTACGACACCGACAAGCTCCAGGACATGCTGATGCAGAGGGTCGCCCGCCATATCGCGGACATTCAAGGCGCCCCTGCCGATCCTCCCGCACAGGAGGCGCCCCAATGAGCAGGAGCCCCGTGAACCGCAGGGACCCCTCGGGCACCCGCAGGATAGAACGCCGGACCATCGAGAGGATGGACGCAGTAATCGACACATACGCGGAGATAATGGCGAGGACCGCCTCGGGCATTGAAGAAGGGGTCAGCGTAAAGATTGACACCGACCGCGCAGGGAAGCTCCAGCGCTTCCATGATGCCATGATAGAGGACCTCACCGTCATAGCCCGCGAATGGACCGCGGACACCATCGACGCCGCCGTGAAGAACACGGACAAAATCTTCAACAACCTCCACGCAGGAATCCAGCTCGGCAACGTACCGATACCCCAGGAGGAGGCGACCATCCTGGGAATCGGCCTCGAGACCAATGTCGTCACCGTAGCCGACGAGCTCCTAAAAGACGTCGCCCGCGTAGCATCCGAGGGCTACCTCCAGGGCCTCGGGGCGGACCAGATCGCCCGCAACATCGAGAAGGAGGGCCTCACCGTAAAATGGAACGCCAAGAGGATGGTCAGAACCGAGACCATGAGAATCTGCGACGTAATAGCCAAGAATAGGTATGAAGCGGCAGGGTGCGACGGCTATATGTCCTACCCCACCGACGACGACCGCCTCTGCACCACATGCCTCGGATATGCGACCGGGGGGAGCGGAACGGCGCTGAAGGTGTACGGATTGAACGAGCCAATGGCCCTCCCCTGGCATCCTAATTGTAGATGTTGCAGGCTCCCCCACTTCCCCGATATGGAGGCAATCACGATATGACACAGCATAAGGGCTATTACAACAGCGCGGGGACCATGTCCTCGTATGAGGCCACCGAGGACGGGGGCCTAATGATCCACGGCGTGATTATCATGGCCGCGGGCACCTGGACCGACATGCACGGGATTAAGACTACATTCTCGCCCGAAGTACTCCAGGCATGCGCGACCCAATGGGCCGATAATGCCGTCTGGACCAGGCACGCGGGAGGGACCCCGCGGAGCGTCACCGAGAAGGTCGGCGCCGTATTGAATCCCACTTACTCTCCCACCGAATACGCCGTCATAGCCGACGTATTTTTACACAACCAGACCGACGCCAGCAGAGCCTGCGCGTCCCTGGTGCAAATGGCCCGCGAGGCCGGAGGCATCAAGGACGTCAGCGCGGAGACCATCGTGGACATAGACAGGGATGGGATCGTCCAGGACGTAACCTTCACGGGGCTCGCATTGGTAGAGGACGGGGCGTGCGAGACATGCAGGCTCCCGGCATATTCGGCACAGGAGGACAACGACATGGCTGAAGAAGAACCCAAGCAGGAGACCACCGAGGTCGAGACCAAGACCGAGGAGACCGAGACCACCGAGGCCCCCAAGGACAACAACGACCTCCTGGACATGCTGGCAGGCTTCGTCGCCGGGATCATCCCCGACACCAAGGAGATTATCGAAGGCATCCGCGAGGCAGAGGGAGAGGACAGGGTCCGCGCCCTCGGACGCCTTGAGGGGTGCATGCAGGCGTGGGGCTATCCCACCGTGGCCGAGGAGTACTCTAAGGCCATGAACGACGCCCTCGCGCAGTTCGAGAAATCCATCGACGAGAAGCTCGCCTCCATCCAGAACGAGGTCGCACAGTACAGTAAACCCGCAGGGCTGAAAGGCAAGGCGGGAGCAGACAAGAAGGAGGGGGCCGAGCGCCAGACCCTCACCTTTTACGGGAACGGCAGGACCGCTCTCTATTGAGGCGCAATAACAGGAGTAGATAATCATGGCAGGAATTACCGCCTTCCCCGAAATCCCCGACACCATGCACGGGGCCTTCGGAACCGAAGTCACCAAGACCGCCTCCGCCAACATCCTCGGCGGACAGGCGGTGCAAATCAACAGCAACGGAACCGTCGCACCCGCGACCGCCTCCACCCAGAAAATCATAGGGGTCGCCCTTTACGACATTCCCGCAGGAAGCGAGGGAGCCATTAGGGTCGCAGGAGTAGCCAGGTGCGCCAACGGCGACGCATCCGTCGCTATTACCGCAGGAGCCGCAGTCACCGCAGGAACCCTCGGAGGGGTCGTCGCCGCCACTACCGGCGCCATCCTCGGAATTGCCCTGGAGCCCATCGCAGGCGGAGCCACCGGCCTCGTCGTAATCTCCCAGGGAATGAACACCACCGCTTGAAGGAGAGAGTAACATGGAAACCGGAAAATACGTCAGCAAGCCCTGCGACTTCGCAGGGGATGTAATGCCCGTCGGAATGTATGAGAAGGCCAGCCCCAGTGACCTCCTCAAGACCATCATGTCCGCAGAGAAGGTCAACGGATCGCTCGACTTCTCCGCAGAAATGACCGAGAAGATCATGGCACGCATGCCCGAGAACCTGGTCGGAATGAAGGCCAACGGAAGGGGAGCCCTCGAGTTCTCCGCTTTCAAGAGGGCCGACTTCCTCTCCCCCACCAACCCCAACGGTTCAACTATCCTCGGGGCGGGCCTTGTGCCCATTTTGGTCTCGGACTCCATCATGGAGGGCGCGATGCCTTACGTTTCCGCAAGGAACGTCCTCGAGGTATGGAGGACCGACGCAGGAGCACAGCAGGTCCCCTTCTTCACTTCCAGGAAGGCCGCCAAATCCGTCGCCCCCAACGCCGACGCCGTCGACCTCGCCGAGGGAATCGGAAAGGCCCTCGCAATCCCCCAGGAGTACAAGCTCATGTGCACCCTGGACAAGGGAATCCTCGCCGACGCATCCGTCGACATCAAGGCGGCCGCCATCCGCGAGATGGGAGCCGCCCTCGAGATCGCCCTCGACCAGAAGGCCGTCGACGTCTGCCTGGCCAACGCATACGGAACCGCCACCAGCGCCGCCACCGCCGACGCCCTCAAGGGACTGAACCTCGCCAGGGGCCAGATTGGTAAAAATGGCTTCCGCGCGACCGGCGCACTCATCGCCCCCATGTTCGAGGCATACGCACTCAACAGCATGGCCGTCCCCGCCTACAATGACAGGGCCCAGGGAATCGGCGAGAACGCCAACCTCCTCCGCTTCGCAGGCCTCGACCTCGGCGTCGACGGCTCCAATGGCATCGATTGGGGAACCGCAACCAATGTCGGAGCCCTGGTCGTCGACAAGAGCCACGCCCCCCACATCATCCTCCGCCAGGACATGACCCTGGACAGCTTCGATAATGTAACGAAGTTCGCAGAGCAGCCCGTGGCAATCAGCAGGTTCGATGTTGTCGCCCCCATCGAGGGCAAGAAGGACGACAACAAGGGCGCGGTCGTCAAGGTAGTCAACGCATGAACACCGCGGGGGGCGGAGACCCCCCAAACCATCCCCGGCGGATAAGATGATCCTCAACACCCACACAAACGCCAAGGCCGTCACAGGCGAGTATAAGGCACTCCTTGCGCAGGCCGTAATAGACCGCGACCGCATAAGCGACAGCGAGAGGCGCTGGCTTGACATACCGCAGGCCGTAGGTACGGGAGCATACGACAACCAGAGCCGGGGGTGGCTCGATGCCCCTTCCTGGGACGGAGCCCTCCACAGGTTCACGCCCCTGGACGGCCCCGGACACAAGGGGGTCAAGCCATGAGCATCGCAACCAAGACCCGCCTCCTCCTCGGGCTCTCCGAGGACGTAGTCGCCAACGACGTATTGAACGACGCCGTAGAGCTCGCCGAAGATTGGTGCAGGGCCAGGGCCTCCGCATATTCCACCGAGGCCCCCGAGAGCGCCGTGGTCCTAATGGCCGTATTCTTTCTCCGCCAGCACCTGGACCTCGCCGGCATCAAGCCCTCAAGTATCAGCATGCCTGATTTATCAATGGCGACCGACGTAAGGAGCATGTGCGACCTCGCCAAGGATATGGCCGTCGAGGCCATCAAGGCCCAGGCCACCGCCAGGGGCCAGACCTTCCGTCACATTAGGAGCGGGAAGGTGGGCAGATGGAATTAAGCCCCCTGGCCGAGGTATTGAAGAACACCATGAGGCAGACCTGCACGGTGTACAGATACGGCGGAGCAGACCCCACGGGACAGCCCATATACTCCCGGGGGACCGCTTGGCCCTGCAGGATCGCCATAAGGACGGAGAGGGGCTTTAATGAGGCGGGCGACTACATAACCAACAGCACCGTGAACCTCATCCTCCCCGCCAATTGCGAGGTCGGGGCGTATGACATGGTGGACCTTCCCGCCCCGTATCAGCAGGGCGCGATTATCCGCGAGGTAATCACGGCCACCGACTTTTTAGGCAGAGCGACCCACCAGGCGGTGCGTATCGCATGAGCTCCGACTTCGAGACCGCCCGGGAATCCATCGAGAGGATGGTCCGCAACCACCCCGAGAATGTCGCACGCATCCTCGCCAACCACGGCGGGAAGATCGAGACGAGGGCGGCCGTATTGACCCCCGTGGACACCGGCCTCCTCATGAGGGCCACGCAGTACCATGTCGCCTCGATTGACGCATACGGGCACGGCGAAGTATCGCTCACCGTAGAGAACCGCATGGTGTACGCGCACTATCAGCACGAACGCAAACTGAACCACCCCAACAAACCGACCGCCCGGGACCATTTTATCTCCATCCCCTTCGAGAAGGAAATACCGGCAATCATCGACGACATAATCCAGACCGACATAAAGGAGGCCACACAATGACACAGGAATATACGCCCGTCGCATGGCAGGACGAGACGACCAGCCAGCAGGGCACCCTAATAAACGCAGAGAGATTAAACCAGATGCAACAGGCCCACCACTACGCGGACGGCCTGGAGGAGGTGGACGCGGTCCCCACCGCCGACCCTGGGGTCAGCTATCATAAGATAGTTTACTGCACCGCCGACAGCACCATATACAGATGGGACGGCACCGCCTGGACCGCCGACATTGACGACGAGACCAAGGCCCTCCTCCAGGAGGAGATAGCCAGGGCCACCGAGGCCGAGGGAGAGCTGGCCCAGGACATAGCAGACGAGGCCACCGCCAGGGAGACCGCGGACACCGCCATGCAGGCGGACATATCCGCCCTCCAGGATGGGAAGCTCGACAAGCATACCGAGGGCATAACAAGCAACGCAACCAAGGTTTACGGGGTAAAGAGGTCGACCCAGAAGATGCTCACCCTGGGCCAGGCCACGGGCGACATCCCCATGTATAGCATCGACAGCGTCCTTTATTCCAGGATGCCCACCCTGTTCGACCCCACCGAGTACACCGTGATTAATTACGGATGGGCCACCGCGCAGATAGGGGCGGAGGCCACCGCACGCGCCGACGCCGACACCGCCCTGGGCGGGAGGATCGACACCGAGCAGGCGAGGGCAGAGGCCGCGGAGCAGGCCAACGCGCAGGCCATAGCCAACACCTACACGAAGGCGGAGATAGACACCGCCCTGGCATTGAAAGCGGACAAGGCGACGACGTACACCAAGACGGAGACGGACGCCCTGCTCGCATTGAAGGCCGACCAGGCCACTACATACACCAAGACGGAGACCGACACCCTCCTGGGGGCCAAGGCCAACGACAACGCGGCGGTGCACCTGGCGGGCAACGAGGATATAGGCGGGACCAAGACCTTCACACAGCGCCTGCAAGTCTCCTCGGCAATAGAGGCGGCCACCAACCTCCAGAATAGTATCCTGGATTATAGCGCCCCGAACAACGCTGGAGTAAGGATAACCATGTTCGCCAAGGGGGAGATAACCGACCTCACGAACAGGGTCGCCGTGCTCCGCACATATCTCCGCAACGGAGGGCATAACACCTTCTACATAACCCAGATGGGGAAGGACGACCAAGGGGCGAGTATATCCTCCAATATCGAATTGCATTTGAATCAGCCCACCTGGGGCAACGCCGTATTGGTCCCCTCGCCTGCATCCAATGCGCCGAGCAACGCGGTGGCGACCCTCGCCACCCTCGACGGCTACACACCGATGGTTAGAACCACGGGGAACCAGACCAAGACAGGAACCCTTACGTTCAGACAGACCAGCGGGACCCCCTCGCTGACAGTCAACCACGCAGGCATCAACATCGACAACCCTGTAACAGGACCTCAGAACGTAACGCTTTTTACAATGGGCGATACCAACGGCGTAGTATTGGCGTCCTTCATGTTGCAGAGGCGCGTAGATAATGGCGCGACCTTATACGTCAACATAAGGAACGCCGACGGAACGTATAAACTCGTAAATATAGCAAGTGGTAACCAATGAAAGCACTAATACGCAACACAGGCGAGACCGTAACAGAGACTGACGGTATAGACGGCATAGAATGGACCACGGGCGCACCGCTCACGAACCCGTCCTGGGCAGGGGGAGCATACGCACTCTGCGAGGACTGCCCCGTGGGCGATCCCGAGCCCCAGGACTTCGACATATCCGAGGTCCAGGTCCCCGACGCCAGCGCACCCGCGGACGAGGAGGTCCCCACCATCCTCCGCAGGATCGCCACGTTCAACCAGGAGAAGTACACCGCACGCAAACAGCAGGAGGCCCAGGAATGAGATACGAAGCAGACGAGGCAGGGATGCAGGAATACTCCCGCATCATAAGCGCCCTCTCGCAGTTGGATTATCAGCGCGAGAGATACATGCAGATGCTCGCAGATTGGGAGAAGGCGCACCAGGTCGCGGAACCCGAGGCACCCGCAGAAGTGCCCCAGGAACCCGCCTAAAACCGATTATCTCGGTGGGGGCTATCCCCACCTACCTTTTATCAAAAACAACCCGTCGGAGAGGCGCAGGCGCGGACTCTGCGCGCGTTCAACTCGGCCCGCTACCGAGCGACGGGCACCTATCACGGCTCGTAATGGGTGCAGGCATCGTCCTCCCCCAGGAGGACAGGGCGACCGTAGAAGAAGCAGAACCCGCGCTCATCATCATAATACGCACAGGAGGCGCATGGGGGCTCGTCGGTCACGGGGCCACCGCCCGCAGATGGGACACCATACGGTCCCATTCGGCACCCGCCTCCAGGATCGTCGGCGCCAGGGGGCCGAAGAGCCCGCACCGAGGGCACTCCAGGCGCACGCCGTCGTGATAGAGGACGGCGAGGGGGCGGGGCTCCCCGCAATCGGGACAGGGGAGGGTCACGATCCCCCCTCCTTCACGCGAGAGTTCCATGCAGGCACGACCTCGTCCAGGGTGGACGACCAGGACACGACCTCCGACAGGATGCAATCGTTCTCGGGATGGACGACCTGGAACAGGTCCTCGCCACCGCTACCCCCATATACACTAATATCGAGGGACACGGAGCACCCGCAGAACGGGCACGGCAGGAGGGAGGCCCTGGCCTTCTCCAGAGCACGGACGAAATCGTCCCACGCACGCCACGCAACCTCCTCCGAGGGAGCGGACGGGCTGAAGTACCCGCAGGAGCAACGGACGCGATAGCAGGCGCGGGACTGCTCCACATAGGGAGAGGCACCGCAGAAGGGACAGGGGGCGGTCACGATACCAGCTCCCGGAGAGCACGCAGGAGACCATAGGCCCCCTGCCCCTTCGCCGTGAGCGTCAGGCAAAGGGTAGGCCTCCCGCGATACGATCCCGGCGACCCGACGAGATAACCCTCGGAGATCAGGAGCCTGAGTTTTCTGAGCGCGGTCGAATTGACGGAGCCGCTCTCCCCGGCGGTGGTGTAGTGCCGGACGGTCCGCCCGGGATCGTCCCCGACGGCGAGGATCAGCTCGCCGCACGCAAGCATGGTTTTAATGTCCATAATTACCCGACGGATTAAGCGTATAAATAATTATACGCTAAAAGGACAAAAACCCACAGTATTTACTTAATTAATTGATGCTAATTTAGCAACAATATTATATAGCAGAATGCTGATGAAGATATAACAAGAGCGGAACACCACCGCCCAAGGAGGAAAAGAAAATGACCACCAAGACAGACAGGACCGCATGGTCCCAGGAAGAGCACGCGACCCAGATCAACCTCTACGGAGCACACATCTATCTCCGCGAGGCCGTGAACGCAATCATCAAGGCCAAGGGCCTGGTCGCATACGATCCCGACTTCGCCGGGATCGTGGAGAACCTGGAGGAGCTCATCTTCGACTGCGAGAACGCACAGAACGACGTCCTCGCCCAGATTGTCAAGAAGAACAACGCGCACAAGGAGGTGGACGAATGACCGCCACCATCTTCATGAAGGAAGAGCGCTTCAACTCCGAAATCGTCATCAACATCAAGGACGACTCCTCCGAGATAACGACCAAGGTCCCCAAGGAGGACCTGCTCCTGGCCCTCCGCAAGGACCTCGGATGGGAGGTGGAGGAATGACTCCCGAGGAGTACGACACGCTCAGGGCCGCCATGTTCGGCCAGCAGGCTCTGTCCGACTGGTCGGACGAGGAGCTCGCAGATCCCGAGGACTTCTACCTCTGGGCTCTCACGGGCGACGAGCTCCGGGATCTCCGCGACAAGTACGGAGAGCCGGAAGTCCGCAGGATGCTCGCCGAGGTCTTCGAGCAGGAGGTGGAGGAGTACAGGAGCGAGCTCTGAAAAAAGGGGAGGAGGGCGGGGACACACCCGCCCGCCAAAACGCCTTAATCTGGATGGGATCAGGACGTGAGAGGGTCCGAATCAGCAGGACCCAGGAACCCTCTTAGCTGAATATCTACTCAGCCGTATTTATATGAGGGTTTTGCAACCGTGCCGTGTGTGTATGTGTGTGTATATGTATACACCCCCCATGGCAGGCCCTCCGTCCGAAACGGAGGACAACTGAATGAACCCAAGATTATACCAATACATCGAGAATCAAAAGGCACACGGACGCAGACCGCTCACTCTGGAGGACTACGAGGTCAAGATAGGCCAATGCCTCAGAGAGCTGGAGAAGGCAGGGATGCCGACGGAACCCGAGGACATCGGCGAGGCCGAATTCCGGCATCTGCTGAGAGTCCTGTCGGGATCGGAGCCGACCGTCAGGAGCAAGGTGCAGATGCTGGATAGGTACATCCAGCACGAGACTGGGCGGTCCGTGATGGCCACGATGGACATACTCTGGAACCGCCAGCTGGAGAAGCGCAGGATCTTCATCGACGGCACCGAATATACCCGCCTGCTGAGAGCCGCGAAACCGTGGGAGAGGATCATCCTCGTCCTCGGCGGGATGATGGGACTGAGGAGGCAGGAGATGCTCGACATCAGGCTCGGGGACATCCGGGAGGACTCCATCATCATCCACGGTAAGGGGCACGGAGCGAGCGGATTGGTCGCTCCCCAGCCGATGCCGGAAGGGGTGCGGGAGGAGATCGACCGCTATCTCGGCTGGCGGAGGACGCAGATCCCGGTAGACGATTACCTCATCATCATCCCCGACGGAAAACAGCACGGAGGCCTCAGCAAGAGGACGTTCATGGCGGAGAACGTCTCGAGGATGATAGCCCGCCTCGGAAGGAGGACGGGAGTGACTCTCACGACCCACTCCCTTCGGCGGTTCTTCGGGACCTCGGTGTACGAGATCTCCGACGGCGACATAGACCTCACGAGGAGGCTGATGCGCCACGCGGATCCCCGGGTCACTCTGGAGTGCTACATCAGACCTGACGAGCGCAAGAAGAAGTCCACCATCAATTCCCTGGCGAACCGCTATCTATGATAGTTTATATATATCAGATAGGGAGATACATACTCAGCAGGACCTAATGATTGGGAAGTTACATTTTGCCCAAAATGTAACAGCCCTTCTGCACGTCCTGCTGGAGTATGACACAATGCCCAGCAGAATTAAATTTGAAACTGCGCGCGATGCCCTCTATCAGGACATCCAGCACGAGAGCACCCCCTTCCGCCTGACGAGGGACAGATTCTATGACATCATGAGAGGACACGGGATCGCGTCCTCCAAGGATGCGCTCCGCACCCTGTGGGCGCAGGTCCGCTATGCGGATTGGAACATCTATGCCGGGGGAAGCACCACCATCGCCCTCATCAGCATCGAGAAACTCTCCGCGGAGATCTACGGAGAGGGGGGAGCATATACACATATACACACACATACCGAGGAGGTGGCCTGAATGGTCGCATCCAAGCCCATCGAGCCCGGACGCAACGTCTACCAGAGGATCTCCGAGATGAAGATCCTGGTCGCCGAGGCCACCTTTACCAAGGTCAAGGGAGAGGGTCTCAAGTTTTCATACCTCCCCGTGGACCAGATGAAACCCATCGTGGAGGACGCGATGAACAGGGTCGGACTCTATCTTCTCCGCGGTCCTATCGAATGGGAGCAGATGCGCGAGCCGTGGGACTCCAGCAACGGATACTCGAGCTCCAAGTGGTTCCACCTCTACGGCCGCAGGACCTTCCAATGGATTAACGTCGATGATCCCGCCGACAGGTCCGAACCCCAGACCTACGACGGCGAGGCGAAGGACAACTCCGACAAGACCCTGAACAAGCTCAGCACCGCCATCCTCAAGGCCTTCTACAAGGAGGAATTCAACATCTCCGAGTCCAGCAAGGACGACACGGACAACACCGAGGACGAGGTCAGGGCGGAGAAGGAGGCCCAGCGCAGGGTGGCCGAGCAGAAGGCCAAGGCCGACCCGTTCTTCGGAGGATCGAAGAAGGAGATCCCCAAGACCGAGACCGTGACCGACCGCCCCCGGGAGACCATGGTGGACGTCATCTGCAAGGCCAACAACACCGCCCTGCTCCGTCCCGTGGTCAAGAGATGCGCCCAGGAGTACGGGGACGACATCGACTCCTGGACAGACGACCAGGTCAAGGCCGCATTCAAGGCCGTCACGATGGCAGGGAGGGCGAGCGAATGAGACTCCTCTCCGATACCGCCGAGACCTTGGAGGCCGGACTCTCCCCGCAGGAGGAGGCCGTCCGTCTCCAGGGAGAGATCGACAGGCTCAAGGTCCAGATGGAGGTCCTGACGGCCCAGAGGGACGAGGCCATCAAGGCCGCGCTCTCCGCCGGGATCAAGGTCTACGGGGGATACCGCTTCACGGAGAAGGCCCCCGCGGCCGGGATCAGCGAGACCAAGCTGGCCCAGACCCACCCCGACGCCTTCGACGGCTACTGCGAATGGTACCCCATGAGCAGGGAGGTCAAATTGACCAAGACCGACCTCGCCAAGTACCTCAAGCTCTCCGGCCACACCAACCCCGACCAGGTCATCGCCGACTGCACCGAGCCGGGCAACGGCCCCAAGACCTACACCCTTACCAAGCTCAAGGAGGGATCGGAGTGAGCTCCCTCGCAATCTGTCCCGACTGCGGGGGCGAGTACCCCGTCCACCTCTCGAGGGTGGCCCTCGGTGTAAGGGTCGAGGGCAGATGCCCCAACTGCGGGAGGGACCGCTCCTACATCAGATTCGACCAGGACGAGGAGGCCGAGCCCGAGCTGGTACAGAACGGATGGAGGGTCCACTGCTACGAGCAGGGCGACGACGAGCACATCGGACACGAATGGGACAGCTACTTCGACACCGAGGCCGAGGCGATCCGCTACGCCAAGAAGTGGCGGAACAATCACGTGGACGCTCAGGCGCTCCCTCACATGGTGGTGGGAGAATGACTGAGTGGACTCCCTGTCCCGTCTGCGGAGCGGACGGCTACACTCTGCACGCCACCCCCCTCGGATGGACGTGCAACTGTCCCTCCTGCGAGAGCGTCCTCTCCAGCGGTGCCAGTAGGAGTCAGGCCATCATGTTCTACACCGCGACCCACAGGAGGGTGCAGGCATGAGCGACCTCAAGCTCTGCCCCTTCTGCGGGACTCCCGATCCCTATGTGTTCCACAATGAGACCGAGGACTCCTGGGCGGTCGCCTGCACCTGGTGCGGATGCAGGACCGCCGACAGGGGCACGCAGGAGAGCGCCATCCGCTCCTGGAACATGAGGTGGGAACAATGACGACCTATCTGTACCGCATCATCCTGGACGTATCCATAAAGGCGGAGAGCCAGGAGGAGGCCCAGGAGATAGCGGACCGCTTCGGATGGACTGACATGGAAGTGGAGACCTGGTCCAGCGAGACCCAATATAAGGGCATCGACGAGGAGGCGGACCAATGACCGACTGCAGGACATGCGCCAGATGCCTCGCCGTCAAGGAGGGCGGGAGGGTCGTCTGCTCCAAGTTCCTCGAGCTGACCGAGCCCTCGGAGTGCAGATACTACGAGCCCATCAAGGGGGCGGCCTGATGAAGAACAAGCACCAGATTATGCGCGAGTGGCTCGAGGGAGAACCCGGGGACTTCACACTCCGCCAGGCATCCGAGGCCACAGGACTCACGCAGATGGAGATATACCGCCTGTGCGACCGTCTCGGCTGGATCGAGCGCGTGGGGAGTCTCTCCGTGCCCTACCAGTATGCGAGGAGCTGCGGGACGTACAACGTCGGCGTGTACAGGAGGGCGACCCCGTGACCCCCCGCCAGATGCTGGACGAGATCAGGAGCCTCCTCCTGAGTATGTCCGAGTCCACGTGGGCCGAGGACAAGGAGAAGATTGTCCTCGCCATGCTCCGTTTCCGGCAGGCGTGCCGGACGGCATCCCTCAGCAGGGCGGAGCACGAGATGGAGGAGTGGGTCAGCGTCATGAGGATCTGCGAGAGCCCCAGAGACGTGGCCATCGCCATGATCCCCGAGGCCGTGAGGGGGATGTACAGGATGGTGCCCGAATGAAGTCCGCATCCGTCCCCCGTCCCCTCGCGGAGCTCATCGTCCGCACCATGCACGAGGATGAGGGCATCCACCACGAGGGCTGGACTCAGAGAGTGACGGCCGGATGGTACATTGTCAGGCAGTCGGGACACTACAAGCTCCTGCACGGCCGCACCAACCTGGGCACCGTGGAGGACGTGAGGCTCGGTCCCAAGTTTCTGCTGGTGGCCCTTACCAGCGGGCTGGACCTGCACTTCCCCATCAGGGAACCGAGGAGGCTGGACTGATGAGGACTATCAGAGTCGGAGGATTCTTCTCCGGCATCGGCTCGCACATCAGCGCGTGCAAGAGGCTGTCCGACCGTGCCAGATTCGTCTACGTGTTCCAATGCGAATGGGATCAGAGGACCGCCGAGGCCAGCAATGTCCTCCACGGGGACATCCCGAACCTCGGCGACATCACGCAGGTCCACGACATCGGCGGGGATCTCGCCGTGGACATCCTCTACTGGACGCCTCCGTGTCAGGACATCAGCAACGCCGGACAGATGAAGGGCAACACCAAGGGGAGCGGGACGAGATCCTCCCTCGCATACGAGGTCCCCAGGATTCTCGCCAACACCGAAGAGAGAGAGAGAGACCCCGCTACCTTGTCATGGAGGAGGTGCCGATGATGGTCTCCAAGAAGTTCAAGGCCAACTTCGACGCCCTCCTCGGAGAGCTGTCCGCTCTCGGGTACCAGCACGAGTGGGGCATCCTCAACGCGGCCGACTGCGGGGTCGCACAGTCCCGGAAGCGGTGTTTCGTCATCAGCAAGCTCGGAGCACCCGCACCGAAGCTCCCCGAACCGATCCCGCTGACCACCAGGCTCCGCGACTACCTCGAGCCGGAGCCTGTCGCTCCCGAGTATTACCTCTCGGAGGATAGGCTCAAGGGACTGATATGGAGCAACGAGAAGGAGGCTCAGGCGGGCCGCGGGTTCCGATTCGAACCGCTGACCAGAGAGAGGGATAGGGCGAGAACCGTGACGAGCAGAGGCGGAGGCAGAAAGACGGACAACTTCCTGGAGTGCGACCCATGACTCACATCATCAGAGCCTGCACCCTCACGACCTACGAGATGGACCACATGAACCGCGTGTACAGTCCCGAGGGCATAGCTCCGACCATCCACACCTGCGGAGGGGGCAACACCGAGCCCAAGATACTGGTGGAGCCCGCCTCCCAGGACGGGATCTCCCGCCGCGCCTACATCGGGGGCGGGTACCACATGACCCTCTCCATATACGGCACGGACGGACTCTGTCCGACACAATGGGCGAACCAGGGCAAGGACCCGATTAAGGTGGTGCTGGAATGACACCAGAATATATCGAGATCCCGACCTGGCCCGAGTACAACAACCAAAACAGAGTCTATCTCGGCGGGGGAATCTGCCCGACCCTGACGACCCAATGCAGTCACAGCAAGCCGCCTCTCGTATTGGTGGGTGGTGCCGAATGAGAGCCACACTTCCGAATTATGACCCATACGGGGGCCATAACATCGTATACGCCGGAGACGACCTCGCCCCGACGATCCTGCTGAACGCAGGCAAGGGGTACCCTCCCCTCATAATCATCGAGGAGGTCCACGCATGAAAATCCAGAACGCGACCCGTCAAGGCTGGCTCGAGGCCGAGCCCGGGGACGGAGTCGTATTAAACCTCTTAGGCAGGGCATGCGGACGTGTCCAGAAAGAGAAGAGCCCGACCCTCCACACAGGGGGGGGAGTGCACAGGGGCCACAGTTATGACCGATACTAAACCAACCATACGCAAGCTGACAGAGAAGGAGTGCCTGATGCTCCAGGGCTTCACGGCAGAGGAGGCGGACAAGCTCCGCAACGCAGAGAAGGACGGCAAGAGGCAGTTCCCCAAGACCGCTCTATACAAGTTCGCAGGCAACGCCGTCTGCGTGGCCTGTTTCGTGAGGATCACGGAGCAGATACTCGACGACATGGACGAACCGAGGGCGCCGTCCAAGAGCACCCTCGACGCATGGGGGTGCTAATATGGTCCAGTCGAAAGCCGAGCAGGTGCGGAGGCTGGTCGAGACGATCCCCGTAGGGACCACGTTCACGGCCAAGGACATCTCCGACCGTTTCGGAGCATACGGCCCCAGCTCCTACATGGTGGCGCATTTCCTCTACCAGATGGAGAACGTGGAGGTCGACACGGCGCACGGAGGCCAGAATATGCCGTCCGTGTACAGGAGGCGCGCATGATAAGATACTCCCGCCAGTCCACCGACCGCTGGCTGTCCATGACGAGGCTGGAGGTCCGTATCTGGAACGTCCTGCACGAGGGACCGCTGGAGGCCAGCGAGATCGTCCGCAGGCTCCCGGGTGTGGACTACTTCGAGGTAATGGATGCCATCCACCGTATGGCCAGGGCGGGAGATCTCAAACCTATCACGGACGATTGATA
>Ga0310695_10004249_pt1 | contig 26757 bp, 18 predicted proteins | sample RumenRJG_04DNA_FD_203882 | JGI IMG/M metagenome (GOLD analysis project Ga0310695, IMG submission 203882) | Bovine rumen microbial communities from Lethbridge, Alberta, Canada - RJG_04 (v2) (version 2) | ecosystem: Host-associated > Mammals > Digestive system > Stomach > Rumen | place: Canada... | reverse complement strand
TCAGGATTGCCGTTCTGGCAGTTGATGGTGAACGAGTGGGAACTGATGTGGCTGCCACCGGTGTGACAGGCTTCGTCATATTCGCTCAATGTCACGGTGCCGCTATAAGTCTGTCCCAACGACAAGTTATCGCAATCAATGATTACATCTGTATAATCCACACCATCAGGAAATGTCACGGTTCCTACTGACAGGTTCTCGGATGTTGCCGTTGTCAATTTGACGGAGGTAATATACTCGCCCACAGTTGATCGGCGGTTAAGACGGATACGATATATGAAACTGGTCCGAGCCGTTGTCATGCTTGAAGTGGCCTCCTCGAACGAGAGATTCTGACTTTCACCGGTAACATCTCCCAGCGGGTTCTGGTCACCCACGGGCAGGAAATCGGGATTCATGTTGGGATTACCCTCGAACTCTGAAGCGGGAATCGTCAACACCCAAGCATAACTATCGGGATAATCCAACGCCTTACCTGTCAACTGCAGCGATACAGGCCATCCGTCCTCCTCGGAACGCTCGAAGCCCTGGTCCAGGCGGCGGATTGTATAGATGCGTCCGTCCTCACCCCACAACTCGAGGCGGCGCTGAATGAGGATTTCCTCGAGCAGCGAACCGGTCTCTTCGTTAGTCAAATCGCCTAATGTGTTGCCAGATTTGGTACAGTTATAGTTGGGGTCACGCTTGGCCATGAACTGATTAAGCAAAGTCCTTGCATTAGAGTCCATTCCTCCACGGTGAGCCAGCGCTTCGGCAGCGTTAAGATACATCTCCTCGACACGCATATAGATGTAGTCGCCAGCCCCCATGACGCCTTCCCTCATTTTAAACTTCTGGGTAACATAGCCTCCAGTGCTATAACTACTGCTGGGGTCCCACCAAGCGCGGCGCGCGTCGGTAGCGCTCATCTTGTCATAGAGCCATGTGGTGATCTGTTTGGGTGCACGCTGAGCATAAGTAGTAATACTACCTGAGGCATCCATGTGTGCAAAGAACGAAGCATACTGGGTTGACTCTTCATCGGGAATAACGGCTCCCCACATCACATTTCCTGCTGTAGCATCGTTCAAGCCGGTGAAGTCCGGCACCTCCTGGATGTCCTTGCCCTCGGCCTCAGCTGCCGTGATGGCATTCCTAGCGGCAATATATGCGTTGTTCCATTTCTCCTCGACCAGGAAGATGCGCGACCGCAAACCCTGAGCCACAGCATAACCGATGTGGGACGGATCTTGCTGAGTGGTGCCATTCAATAAATTGACCGCTTGCAGGATGTCGGCATCGATTTGGGCATACACCTGAGCCACCGTCGAGCGGGACTGGCCTGTCGAACCCGTGAAATAGGTGCCGGTGAACAGGGGCACGCAGGGCTCGTCCTCGTGGTGCTTGTAGGTGCGTGCAAAACTCTGGGCAAGCATGAAGTAACTGTAGGCGCGGATAGCGTAGGCCTGACCCTTGATGTAATTCTTCTCAAGGTCCGTTCCACTCATCGACTGTGCCGCCGCCAGGATGTAGTTGGCATTGGCAATCCAGGTGTAGTAGGCATTCCACAGGTCATAACTGCGCCATGAGGTGTAAACATAACGCGACTTTACATTGTAAGTAGCGTCAAACCAGAACCAGCCCGAACCCTGGGCACCCATAATCATGTCGTCACCCATCACCTCGGCCATCAGGTTATAGGCGGTGATGCCAAAGCTCTGGTGGGTGTTGCCCGTTGTTGACCAGCCGGGGGTACGCATCGACCGGTAAATGTCATCCAACGCCTCAAGACCGCTTGCCACGCTATATTGGGGAACACCTGTCAACACCATCGATATCAACTCCGTGACATCGTTGATGTCGATTGCCCCGTTACCGGTCACATCCCCGTTGGGGACTCGATCGCCGGTCAAGACCGTATTGATGAGAGCGGTCACATCGTTGATGTCGACCACGCCATTGCAATTCACATCGCCTGAGAGATGTATCGCCCGCACTGTGGGGGCTTTGAGCATCGGGGCGGCACTGGGTGTTTCCTCACATGTTGCCTCACTCGAGATGCTCTGAGGCCAGGCTGCCATCGGTACACACAGCATGGCCGCCAGCATCAAGACATGCCTTAGATAGTGGGTAAAAGATTTTTTCATAACTACTTAGAGGTGGCCAATGCAGTTCTCACATGGCCTTTATTCGTTTAGACTCGGAAGCGTGAACTGTATTGCCCATGACAGATGGACAAAACGCTCCTTACATTAGTGATTCTACTCCTTGAAGTGACAAAGATAAGAAAATTTTTTAATGGCACAAAAAAATCCGCCTTATTTGGCGGATTTCTTATTTCTCCTTATTTGGCGGATTTCTTATTTCGGGATGTGGTAGGCTTGGGTTTGGCTGGACGCTTGGGCTTGGGTGCCTTCAGGCGCAGCACCTGGGCACTGCGTGCCGGCAGGTAGAGTTTGAGCCAGCCCAAGTGGGCATCGGCATACAAGCCGTCGTGCTCAGTCAGGTGGCTGACACTGCTGTCGATGTTGCCATAACCGCCATAACGTGCATCGTCGCTGTCAAACAGGCCTTGGTACTCACCCTCGGGGGCCAACATCGGGTAATCGACATGGGACTGCGTGGGGCTGAAGTTGAACACGAACACGAGGTCGCCGCGCATGTAGGCCAGCACCTGGTCGTCGTCCTTGTCCCAGAGTTTGCGCACCGGCAGACGCTGGAAATTCTTCACGCCGCCCACCAGATGTATCATGTCGTTGTCCCAGTTGTTGAGGAACTGGTACTTCAGGTCCTCGCGGTCCACGAGGTCCCACTGGCGACGGGCATACTTGTAACTCCAGCCGTTGCCCTCGCGGGGGAAGTCAATCCACTCGGGATGTCCCCACTCGTTGCCCATGAAGTTGAGGTAGGCACCGTTGATGAGCGAGAGGGTGACCAGACGGATCATCTTGTGCAACGCCATGCCGCGGTCCACCGTGCCGTCGTGGTCATCGGTCATCATGTGCCAGTACATCTCTTTGTCGATGAGACGGAAGATGATGGTCTTGTCGCCCACAAGTGCCTGGTCGTGGCTCTCGGCATAGGACACGGTCTTCTCGTCGGCACGACGGTTGGTGAGTTCCCAGAATATTGATGTCGGTTTCCAGTCCTCGTCCTTGCGCTCCTTGATGGTCTTGATCCAGTAGTCGGGGATACCCATGGCCATGCGGTAGTCAAAGCCGATGCCGCCGTCCTTGAACTTGCGAGCCAGGCCCGGCATGCCGCTCATTTCCTCGGCGATGGTGATGGCGTGAGGGTTGACGGTGTGGATAAGTTCGTTGGCCAGCGTCAGGTAGGTGATGGCATTGGTGTCCTCGCCGCCGTTGTAGTAGTCGTCATAACTGCCGAAGGCCTGTCCCAGTCCGTGGCTATAGTACAGCATCGAGGTCACGCCGTCGAAACGGAAACCGTCAAACTTGTACTCCTCGAGCCAGAACTTGCAGTTCGAGAGCAGGAAGTTCAGCACGGCATTCTTGCCATAGTCAAAGCACAGCGAGTCCCATGCCGGGTGCTCGCGCTTGTCGTCGCCGTAGAAGTAGAGGTCGCCCGTACCGTCAAAGCAGCCCAGGCCCTCGACCTCGTTTTTCACCGCATGGGAGTGCACGATGTCCATGATGACGGCCACGCCTGCAGCATGAGCGTCGTCGATGAGGTGCTTGAGTTCCTCGGGGGTGCCGAAGCGCGACGATGCGGCATAGAAACTCGACACATGGTAGCCAAACGAGCCATAGTAGGGATGCTCCTGGATGGCCATGATCTGGATGGCGTTGTAGCCGTCGGCGACGATGCGGGGCAGCACATTCAGGCGGAATTCCTCGTAGGTGCCCACGCCCTCGCGGTTCTGGGCCATGCCGATGTGGCACTCATAGATGAGCAGCGGTGCCGTGTTGGGCACAAAGTCCTTGACCTTGAACTCATAGCGATCCTCGGGTTCCCATACCTGGGCCGAGAAGATGTAGGTCTTCTCGTCCTGGACGACGCGGGTGGCATAGGCCGGGATGCGCTCGCCTTCACCGCCCTGCCAGTGTACGCGCAACTTGTACAGGTCGCCGTGGTGCATGGCGCGGGCCGGCAACTTGATTTCCCAGTTGCCGTCGTCGAGACGTTTCAAGCGATAGGGAGCGCACTCACGCCAATCGTTGAACTGGCCGATGAGATAAATCTCGGTAGCATTGGGAGCCCACTCGCGGAACACCCAGCCGCCCTTGATGCGGTGCAGGCCATAATAATTATAGGCATTGGCAAACTCCACGAGGTTTCCCGTGCCGCCGGTGAGTTCGGCGATCTTGTTCACAGCGTCCTGATGACGCCCGTTGATGGCATCGCTGTAAGGCTCCAGCCAGGGGTCATCGTTGATAATCGCAAGATTCTTTTTCTTCCTCATAATCGGTCAGTGCTTGGTTAATGATGAAGGCAAAGGTACATAATTACCGACAATATCCACGACAATTTGGTCCAGTTTTTGCAATCAACGATGGAAAACGATTGCAGAACAAAACAAAAAAACACGAAAATATTTGTTTTAATTGATTGAATAATGAAAAAAATATTATATTTGCACTCTTTAGCAAGAATCTATTAACAACTAAAATACATTAATCATTATGAGACTTGACGGAAGACGCGAAAGCGAGAATGTTGAAGATCGCCGCGGTATGGGCACCGGTACCAAATTGGGCCTGGGCGGCATCGGCGGACTGATTATCGCCGGACTGATCACCCTGCTGATGGGTGGAAACATCGGAGACGTGTTACAGCAGGCTGGCGGCATGGCCATCCAAAACGATGGCGGAAACCAAACCGAGTTCACCCAAGAGGAAGAGGAACTCGCCAAGTTCTCCAGGCAGGTATTTGCCAGCACCGAGGACATCTGGGCACAGATTTTCAAGGAGTATGGCATCGGTCAGTATCCCGCCCCCACACTGGTATTGTACACGGGTGCAACCCAGACCGCTTGCGGACAGGGTCAGGCTGCCATGGGTCCCTTCTACTGCTCGGGTGACCAGAAGGTTTATCTGGATTTGGCTTTCTTCCAGACGATGGATAGCCAACTCGGCGTGAAGGGTGACAATTCCAGCCTCGCCAAGGCATATGTTATCGCCCATGAGGTGGGACACCACATCGAGTACCTGATGGGTACCCTCGACCAAGCCCACCGCAAGATGCAGGCCACCAACCAGACCACCGCCAACAAGTACAGCGTGCGCCTGGAACTCATGGCCGACTTCTATGCCGGCGTATGGGCCCACTACGAGAGCAAGTACTTCAACTCCATCAGCGACAAGGACTTGATGGAGGCCATCGACTGCGCGCAGAAGATTGGCGACGATTACCTGCAGAAGCGCTCACAGGGTTACGCTTCGCCCGAGAGTTTCACCCACGGAACCAGCGAACAGCGCATGAAGTGGTTCAAGAAAGGTTACCAAACCGGTGACGTGCGTCAAGCCACGACCTTCCAGGAGAGCGACGCCACCCTGTAAATGCCTGCGACACAACCAACAACGGTGATGCCCGCCCCCAATCAGTGGAGCGGGCATCACTGTTTTACCAGAGGTTCTAGAGAATCTAGAGAGCCTAGACAATCTAGAGAGTCTAGACAATTTAGATGGCAGGTTTGTAGATGGCGGTGAAGGTGCTGCCGCTGTTGATGCCCAAGCGGCGGGCCGAGAAGTAGCGGTCAGGCTCACAGCGGGAACAGTGCTGCGACATGACGATGGCTGTTGCGGGAACTCCAGCGGCGACAAGGACATCGCGGTTGGCGGCGCGCATATTCGGGACATACAACTATTATGCACGAAATCTTTAAATAAATGCTTGCGTATTCCAAGAAATATGTTGAAATTTGCACACAAATGGTGCATATAAGAATTTGTATTATTTATATCTCTATACCTCGAATATACTTGTTAATCAAATCATGCATGTAGGTTGTTTTTTAACTATGTTTAAATCTACCACAAAAAGAATACTAGATTTATTGCTCAGTCCATTCACAGAGCACTTTTTATTCCTTATAGCCTTTTTTGTTTTTGCAACAAGCCCTTACATTTGTTGGCAGATCATTTCAATTCATTTTTATGTAAATGGCATTATCCTCTTTATCCATTGCGTCGTCCTATCTTATTGCGTAACTTTAGTGATTGCATTGATTAAACCTACCATTGTTCAAAAAATAATCAAGACTTTTCTATTGTGTGCGTCTGCAATCATATACGCTTTAAACTTTTATTGTGTATTTAAGTTAGGCTATCTTTTCGATTATGATTTTGCCTTATTGATCATAGACACGACTTTTAAGGAATCAAAAGAATTTTTCTCTACTTTGGTTCCAATATGGATTATTATTTCAATATCATTAACCTATATCATCTTTATTGTTCTTTTCTTTTTTTCAAAGCATTACAATCTGAATTTAAAGAAAAAATCTTCCCTTGTTGCAATGGGCCTTATGCTCCTTTGCATGATACAAAACGCTAGAAGTTGGGGAATCTGGAAAAATGGTCCTATTATGAGTTTGATAGAAATCCATCAATTAGATATCCCTGATGATTTAAAATCATATTATACCCATCCTATTATTAGTTTCAATGGCAATAATGAATCTCCTATAACCCTGGTTCTTATCATTGGTGAATCCTTTGCTAAATGCCATAGTTCACTGTATGGCTATGATAAAGATACTAATCCACATCTTAGCAATTATAGTGATAGTTCATCGCTCTTTACTTTTTTTGACGTGACATCTCCTGAATCAACTACGGCTCAATCCATTAAGTATATGATGAGCACATACTGTAAACTTGACACCGCCAATAAAAACAAAAAATGGTACGAATATCCTTCTTTGATAGAACTGATGCAAGAATGCGGTTTTGACTGTTACTGGTTTTCTAACCAAGCTCGGGGAAATAAAAATAACAGCACAGCTAGAATTTATGCAGAAGCATGCGACTCTCAATGGTTTTTGCAGCAAGGAGGGTCTGATCGAGGCATTGATAGCGACAGAAACAACCTGGATATAATACTTGTTGATTCTTCCTCTACTTTTATCCAATCACTTAATCCCATGAAACAACATTTTATTATATACCATATGATGGGATCACATTTTGATTATAGTAAACGTTACCCTAAAGAGTTCACTGTTTTTTCTGAAAGTGATTATTCTGAACAGCCGGCCAACCAGCGCACAATTTTGGCAAATTATGATAACTCAATCCTATATAATGACTATGTTGTTGCTCAAATCATTGGTTTATTTAGAAATCGGGAATCAGTAGTTATTTACCTACCCGACCATGGACAAGTTATGTTTCGTGATCCTAAGAATCCCTCTTATTACGTTCATGGAAATAATAATGATCCTGTAAGTTATGCACTAGGTATCGAAATTCCCTTTATCATATATGCTTCACCCCTATTCCAACAAAACCATCCCGACACTATGCGACGTATTAAATCTCGTCATAATAACCCTAAAGCATGGGATAGTGATGACCTCCCTTATTTGATTTTAGATTTAATCGGTGTCAAAAAGGTTAATGGCGAGGATGTTAAGGATAAGTCAATTCTGGATTAATGCCATACTATAAGAATCTCTTGATAAAGACTACCTTGATTGTTTCAGGATGTCACTGATACCTATTGCATAATCACTCCGGTGAAGGTGCGGCCGCTGTTGATGCCCAGGCGGCGGGCCGAGAAGTAGCGGTCGGGCTCACAGCGGGAACAGTGCTGCGACATGACAATGGCTGTTGCGGGAACTCCAGCGGCGAGAAGGACATCACGATTGGCGGCGCGCAAGTCGATGTGGGCCTTGCCCGTAGCGGCATTGCGCTGGACGATGGTTTCAAGGTCGAAACGCGCCTTCTTGAATGCCTCGACCACCTCGTCACCGACCTCAAAGCACTCCTGGCAGATGCTGGGGCCCAAAGCGGCCTGGATGCGGTCGGCACGCGCGCCCATGCGGCACATCTGCTCGACAGCCGCCCGTGCGATGCGTCCCACGGTGCCCCGCCATCCGGCATGCACGGCCGCGATGACACCTGCCACGTCGTCGACGAGGACGATGGGCACACAGTCGGCCGTGTTGACGCCGATAACCACCCCGTCGAGTGTCGTTACCAACGCATCCATGCCCTCGAGGGCAACCTCCTGCCGGTCGATGTCAAGGGAGCGGAAACGCTCATCGATGACCGCCACACGGCACGAATGGGTCTGGCGCGGCATGACCAGGTCATCGAGGTCCACACCCAGTTGCATGGCCAGCGTGATGCGCGAATTCAACACGCGCAGGGCATCGTCACCGACATAGTCACACAGGTTCACGCTCGAATAGGCATTGCGCCCGTCCACCTCGCCGCGGGTGGTAGAGAAGGCCTCGACACCGTCCACGGGGCGCATAAAATCCAATTTCTCCAGTTGCATCATGTTGACAAAGGTAGCATTTTCTACTTGTTTCGACCCCAAAAATGGGAAAAAAACAGTACTTTTGCACTATGACACTCAATACTGCGACCATCGTCAACTACAAGAACATCGCCGAGGCACGGCTGGAGTTCTCGCCCAAACTGAATTGCCTGATCGGCAATAACGGCCAGGGCAAGACCAACGTGCTCGACGCGATATACTACCTGAGCATGTGCAGGCCGTTTGCCACAGCAAGCGACAACAGCGCGGTTATTCGTCATGGTGAGCCCTACATGATGCTGCAGGGCAACTATACCCGCCAAGAGACACCGCTCGAAATCAGCGTCGCCCTGCAGCGCGGCAAGCGCAAGGTCGTGCGCCGCGACGGCAAGGAGTACCAGCGCCTGAGCCAGCACATCGGCCTGCTGCCGGTGGTGATGGTGTCGCCCATGGACTGGGACCTGGTGCGCGGCACCGGTGAACAGCGCCGCCGTTTCATGGACCTGATCATCTCCCAGAACGATGCTGAGTATCTCGATGCCCTCATCCGCTACAACAAGGCGGTTGAACAGCGCAACGCCATGATCAAGAAGGAGATGCGCGACCCGTTGCTGTATGAGACCGTCGAGGCCGAGATGTCGCGACACGCCACGTTGCTTCACCGGCGCCGCCAGCAGTGGGTGGAGCAGTTCCTGCCCATCTTCATGCACTACTACAGCGCTGTCGCTGGCGATGGCGAGACCGTCGACCTGCAGTACAAGAGCCACCTGAACGAGGGCAGCATGGCCGAGCACCTGGCAGCGACCCGCGAGCGTGACCTGGTTATCGGCTACACCACACGCGGCATCCACCGCGACGACCTGGAACTGATGCTCGACGGGTACAATATGCGCCACACGGGCAGTCAGGGGCAATGCAAGACCTACACCATCGCGCTGAGGTTCGCCCAGTTCGACTTCCTCAAAGCCAACAATCCGGCAGTGCCCATATTGCTGCTCGACGATATCTTCGACAAACTGGATGCCAGCCGCGTGGAGCGCATCGTCGACGTGGTGTCGAGCGACCGCTTCGGCCAGATTTTCATCACCGACACCAACCGTACCCACCTCGACGAGATCGTAGCCCGCCATGGCGGCGGCCACTGCCTCATGCACGTCGAGAACGGTGACATATCAGTCATGAAAGGAGGTGAACCGGCATGAAGCGCACCGAGGCGAAAAATATCGGGGAAATCATCAATGACCTGCTCAAGAAGGAAAACCTGGATGTGGCGCTCGACGAGCACCGCGCCAGCGCCCTGTGGCCGCAAATCGTGGGCGACGGCATCAACCGCTACACCATCAGGCGCTACGTCAAGGACGGTGTGATGACCGTGTACATGTCGTCGGCAGCACTGGCCAACGAACTGATGCTGAACCGTGCCACCCTGATCCAGCGCATCAACGAGGCCCTGGGCCGCGAAATCATCCACGAAATCATCTTCAAGTAATCCAGAGCATCTAGTTATGCAGATGCCAACTATTAACTATTATCTGATAACTGTTAACTAAATATGAACCACGCTATCGAAGCCCAGTATCCCTTCAAGTGCAGCATGCCCATGCAGTTGCGCTTCAACGATGTGGATGCCCTGGGCCATGTCAACAACTCGGTATATTTCCAGTTCTTCGACCTGGGCAAAACAAAGTATTTCAAAGGACTGAACGTGCAGAGCGACATCGACTGGCGACGACCTACGGTCATCATCGCCAACGTGAACTGCAGTTTCCTCTCGCCCACCCTTTTCAACGAGTCCGTCGAGGTGCTCACCCAGTGCGCCCGTCTGGGCAACAAGAGCCTGACGCTGCTGCAGCACCTGGTCAACAGCGAGACGCGTGAGGTCAAAGCCACCTGTGCCACCGTCATGGTCAACATGGACCCCGAGACCAACCAGCCCTCACCGCTTCCCAAAGTGTGGCGCGACGCCATCGTCGCCTTTGAAGGCCACGAGTAACCTGACATTATTTGGATAAACTGTGGATAATTACTGCCGCCGGGCCTTGCGCGTGGCGATGCGGTTGATGAGGTAGCCCATGACCATAATCACGATTCCGGAGATGCCAAAGAAACCGATATAGAGATTTCTTACATTGATTGTACGTCCTGGAGCCACAGGCAAATCGGTGGGAATACCCATATCGAAGACCGTGAACGCCAGTACTAACGCAAAACAATAAATAAAGCCGAAAACAAATGCCTGGCGCCACAAGGTGCCCCAAAGGCTATAGCCAAACAACTGCTTGTAACTAATGATGTAATAAGCCATCACGACGAGTGTAGAGACCGAGACGATGGTCATCTGCTTGAAAAAGAACCAGAACGGCAGCGACAACAGGCAGAGGACCACTTGCAGGTCAGCGAAAAACACCTGGATAAAGAATCCCTCAGGCAGCGAGTGGCGCGTGTTGCGCGGTGAGTAGCGGAACATCACCCAAGTGGGAAAGATGGCAATGAAGGACAATATCAGCATCACCCAACTGAAATGGGTCTCATACCAGTCATAGAACGGCTTGACCATATTAGCAGCCAGTTGTTGCTCACCCTCAGTAAAGCCAAATTCACTGAAATCCACACCAAATCCCAGAGCCTTGAAATCAGGGAACAACCAATGGAAAATGAGCGCATAGGCCAGCGCGAGAATGAACAACATCTTCACAGGGGGAAAACTCACCTGCCGCTTGCCATTGATGTAGTCACTGATGAAGTAGCCGGGGCGCAACAGCAACTGCCACACGCTGAACAGGAAGGAACGGGTGCCCAGGCCCCAAATGTCCATCACGCTCTGGCGCACACTGCGCCACCCGATGTGCCCCACACCGGCCCGCTGCGAGCAGCAAGGGCAATAGTTGCCCGTGAAGGTGAACCCGCAGTTGCTGCAGCGGTGCTCCTCCTCACTGTTGACGTATCGCACGGGCTCGCGTTGCCAATGCCTGAAACGCTCGTATAGTTCTCTAAAAGATTGCCTACTCATCTCTGACTAATTATCTAAATCACACAGCAGTTAATCATTTCTACTTGCAAAAGTACAGAAAAAACTACCATTATACATTTTTCATCGCTCAAAAACTGAAAACTGACGAGTATTTCGTACCTTTGCAGGTCGAAAACAATCTTATGTCGTTTTTTATGGACGTAAAACAAACAATGCGGAAAATTCTGGAGACCGAGAGCAAGGCCGTCCTTAACATACCCATCACCGACGCCTATGAAGAGGCCGTGAACCTCATCGTCGAGCAGGTGAAGCACAAGGGAGGAAAACTTGTTACCTCGGGCATGGGAAAGTGTGGCCAGATTGCCGACAACATCGCCACCACTTTCTCCTCGACCGGTATCCCCGCCATCTTCCTCCACCCCAGCGAAGCCCAGCATGGCGACCTGGGCGTGGTTCAGCCCCACGACGTGATGTTACTGCTGTCCAACTCGGGCCGCACCAACGAAATCTGCGCCCTCGTGTCGCTGGCCCACAACCTGTATCCGCAGTTGAAGATTGTAGTCATCACCGGCAACAAGGACAGCGAGTTGGCTCATCTGGCCGACATCTGTCTGTGGACCGGCTCTCCCCAGGAGGTGTGCCCCCTGGGACTGACACCCACCACCTCGACCACGGTGATGACCGTCATCGGCGATGTGCTGGTGGTGAACACTATGCAAGCCACCGGTTTCACTAAGGAAGAATATGCCCTGCGCCATCACGGCGGCTACCTGGGTAGCATTGTCAAGGGCAACAAATATTAACCCCACCAGCAAACCCACCAATAGATCAATGAATCCCCTGCCCATCACCGTCGCCCTGCCGCGCCTCAACAACGACATGACCATTGCCCGCGCGCAAATGGCCAACAGCGGCACCATGCCTCCCAGCAAGGGGCTCGACCCGGGCATCGTTGCCGAGATGCAGATGTGCTATATCGAGTACCTGATCAGCGACAAGCGCGACCTGGAGGCCGAACAAGTCGTCGAGGGATTCATCTATGACGACGAGCGCATGATGCAGTTGCCCGAACTGCACGCCGCATGGCTGTGGCTCGCCCGCATGGCGCTGCTCATCGGCGACGGCAATCCGTCGCTCTCGCTGGGCGCTGCCGAGAATGCCCTGCTCGTGCTCTCCAACCATCAGGGCAAAAAGACCGAGGACTTCAATGCCATCGTGGCATCGCTGCTCTATAACTTGGCCCTCGCACACCACGACATGGGCGACAACAGCCGCGCCGCCAAGGAACTCACCAAGGCCCAACAACTGCTGGAGCGCCTCGCCAAGCGCAACGAGGCCCGCTTCTCGGCCATGCTGCTGATGGCCGTTGAGGCCTCGACCGAGGTCATCAAGTCCAAGACCAAGCAGATGAACGTCCTGGCACACTACCAGAGCGCCAGCGAACTCTATATGAGCGAACTGAACAGCGGTGACTCCAACGCCACGCGCATCGCCATGGTCAATCTGGTGGACACCCTGGGCAAGGAGGGTGACATCATGCTCGAGATGGGCAACGGGCGCAATGCCGTGAAGTACTATACCAAGGCCTTGCGCTACCAGAAGAAACTGGGCGAGAAGATGGGACACCGCGACCTGCAACTCTCCATCGGGCTCGCCAAGGCACTGATGCGGCTCATCAACCGCCGGGCAGCCGCCGAGCAACTGCTGCGCTCGCTGCTGCCGCTGGCCCAACGACTTGACGCCACGGCCGAGGTACACGAGATTCAAGACCTGCTGAACAACAAGAACAAAAACGTGAACATCATGACACTGCTCAAGAGCATCTTCACTGCGGCCCTCATCCTGCTGGGCACGCTGGGCATGCAGGCCCAACTCATCGTCGGTCACCGCGGCTCGCAATGGGGCGTTGAGAACACCCGTGCCGCATTTATCAACGGTGCCGAGGCCGGAGCATGGGGCCTGGAGTGTGACATCCGCGTCACTGCCGACGGCACCTTCGTCATCAGCCATGACGACAGTTATAAGCGCCTGGGCGGTCCCGAGACCAAGATTGCCAACATGAACACCGAGACCGTCCTCTCGACACATCTCACCAGCAAGCGCCACGGCATCACCTACGCAGGCACGCCGTGCACCCTGGGCGAGTTTCTCGACATCTGCAAGCAGTATGATGTCACGCCCGTTGTTGAGGTCAAGGTGTGCACCACCATCCACAGCAACACCAAGGCCGAGAACGAGCCCGTCTTTGACGGCATCCCAGCCCTGATCAACCTCATCGACCAGAAAGGACTGACCGACCGTGTGGTCATCATCTCGTTCATGCCCGGCGTGGTAGACTTCATCCACCGCCACTATCCTGACATCACCGTGCAGGTGCTTGCCGGCGACAGCGACGGCAGCATCATGGAGTGGGTCGAGTGGTGCAAGCAGTATGATATGGACCTCGATGTCGTCCACTCCATTGTCACCCAGGAGGCCGTCGATGCCATGCACCAAGCGGGACACAAGGTCAACGTGTGGACAGTGGACAAACCCGAAGACTTCGAGCGTGTCAAAGCCATGGGCGTGGATTTCATCACCACCAATGCCCGTTTTCCCAACGAATTGAAATAAGCGTCATGTCAACCCAACTGAACCATAGCGAGGGCAACAGCGCCCTCCACCAACTGCCCCACGTGGACGGACTCACCGTGGGCATCGTCTGCGCCGAGTGGAACAACCAGATTACCGACGCCCTGCTACAAGGGGCGCTCGACGTTTTCAGCAAGGAAGGCTATGAAGACATCACCATAGCCCATGTTCCCGGCACCGTAGAACTGACTTACGGAGCCGCACAGATGGCACGCACGGGCCGCTACGACGCCGTCATCATGATCGGATGCGTCATCCGCGGCGGCACGCCCCACTTCGACTACGTGTGCGACAACGCCACCCAGGGCTGTGCCTACCTCAACGCCACCCAGGACGTGCCCGTCATCTTCTGCGTGCTCACGACCGACGACATGCAGCAAGCCCTTGACCGCGCGGGGGGTGCCCTGTGCAACAAGGGAGCCGAGGCTGCCGAAGCCGCCATCAAGATGGCCCACTTCGCCAGCACATTCAGCAAATAACCAATAGCGTTTACTTTTTGGAAACCGGAGGGGTCTTTAAATAAAGATCCAGCAGCCTCAGTACCCGTGGCGAGAGCCTGATGACAGTGAACATCGTGCAGCACGCCATCAGGGCGAAGGCCAAGTCCATGATGCTGACCATGAGTTTGAGCGGTATCATCGCTGCCACGACAATCATGGCCAGGTAGTAATAATTGTACCACTTGACGTTGTGGGCACCGAAGAGGTAGTTGGTGCACTTCTGGCCATAGTAACTGTAGGAGAACATTGTCGAGAAGGCAAAGAAGAAGACAATCACCATCAGCAACAGGTGACCGAGGCCGGGAAGCAACTGCTGCCAAGCGCCCAGAGCGACGAAGAGTCCCTTAGGGTCTTCCAGACCGACGTAGTTGCCGGCGATGATAATGGGAATGGACGTCAGCGTGCACACCAGGCCGGAATCGATGGCCGGGCCCAGCATGGCGATAAAGCCCTCACGGATGGGGTCGGTGTTCTTGCTCGCACCGTGCATCATCGAGGCGGTACCCACGCCGGCCTCGTTGACAAAGGCGGCGCGTCGGGCACCCGTCAGCGCCACATGGGCAAAGGCGCCAAATCCGGCACGCAACGTGAAGGCCTCACTGAAGATTTTCCCGAACACGCCGGGTATCTCCCTGAAGTGCAGCGCCATGATGATAATGACAAGGATGAGATAGAGAATAACCATCACGGGCACGATGCGCGATGCAAACAGGGCAATGCGCTTGATGCCGCCCAAGATGACGGCTGCCACGATGGCAACCATGATGAGACCCAAGATGAAACGCAGCGTCAGCGTATTCTCAATCCCCATCGGGTCGGTAAAAATCGTTGTCACCGACTCCACCAACTGGTTGGCCTGCATGAAGCACAAGGTGCCCACAAGGCCGAATATCGAGAAGGCCACGGCCAGCGGTTTCCACTTCGCACCCATGCCCTGGGTGATGATGTACATGGGACCGCCCTGCACCTCGCCGGCGCTGTCGCGTCCCTTGTACATGATGGACAACGAGCCCTCAAAGAACTTGGTCGACATGCCCACCAGGGCACTGACCCACATCCAGAAAACCGTGCCGGCACCGCCAATCGACAAGGCGATGGCCACACCGGCGATGTTGCCCATACCGACGGTGGCGGCAATGGCGCTCAACAGCGCCTGCACCGAACTGATCTGTCCCGATTGCTTGCCGCTGTCGGTGGCCTGCTTGTCACGCAGGGCACGCAGGGCACGCGGCAGGCACCTGATAGACACCGCTCTTGAGCATATAAACAAGAACAGGCCTCCACCTATCAGCAGAAAGAAGTAGGGCCAGCCACACACCACATCACAGGCGTCGATAAATTTTTCACTCAAATATTCGAGCATGTTTTCCATATGGGTCAATGAAATAATGATTGATATCGGCAAAGGTAGCCAAAACTTTTCAGTTCACAAGTGTTTGCCGTTCACTTTTTGGATAACGGCAAACTAAAAGCGAGGCAACTCACGCAGCCTCGCTTTCAGCGCTTCTTCTTGGACTTGAACCAAGGACCCCCTGATTAACAGTCAGATGCTCTAACCAACTGAGCTAAAGAAGCATTCCTCTCTCAAAATTTCTATCTACTACATTGCGCTTCTTCTTGGACTTGAACCAAGGACCCCCTGATTAACAGTCAGATGCTCTAACCAACTGAGCTAAAGAAGCGTTTTCAGCACCCTTGCGGCAAACCCTGCCGAAAAATGCGGTGCAAAGATATAGCCAATAATTGAACTGTGCAATAAAAAAATGAAAAAACTTGGTTTTTTTCGTCCTCTGGCGCATTTTTTCAGGCGGTAAACGTCCAAATTCGAGGATTAAGTAGTACTTTCGCAGACAAATAAGTAATCATAATGAAAAAAACGCTCAAAATACTTGTCTGGAGTTGCCTGGCTATCGCCCTGGCTGCTCCGTGCGCTATGGCCGGCAGCGATGACAACGTCAACGATGACGCCGCAGTGGCCCGTAATCTGGACATCTTCAACTCGCTGTACAAGGAACTGAACACCTTCTACGTCGACACTATCAACGCCCAGAAGGCCATTGAAAACGCCATCAATGCGATGCTCAACGAGATAGACCCCTATACCGAGTACATTCCCGCCGTCGAGGCCGACGAATTCATGACGATGAGCACCGGCGAGTACGGCGGCATCGGCAGTTACCTGACCGAGCGCACCGTGAACGGCAAGAAGGGTGTCTACATCAGCGGCCCCTATGAGGGTAGTCCCGCGGCACGGGTCGGCCTGCGCGCCGGTGACCGCATCATCGTCATCGACGGCGACAGCACGACAGGCTGGACCTCCGACAAGGTGAGCAAGCGCCTCAGGGGCCAAGCCAACACCCACCTGACGTTGACCGTCGTGCGTCCCTACGACGAGGACAGCATCAAGACGTTCTCGTTCAACCGCGAGACCATCAGCGTCAACCCTGTGCCCTACTACGGCGTGACGCGCGACAACATCGGCTACATCGGTCTGACCACCTTCAACGAGAAATCGGCCCAGCAGGTGCGCGATGCCGTCATCGAACTCAAGAAGGACCCCAGGGTCAAGGGCATCGTCCTGGACCTGCGCAGCAACGGCGGCGGCATTGTCGAGGGAGCCATCCAGATTGTGGGCTGCTTTGTCCCCAAGGGTACGCAGGTGCTCGTCATGCGCGGCCGCGACAAGTCGAGCGAGCGCACCTACAAGACCACCGTCGACCCCGTTGACACCGAGATTCCCCTGGCCGTCATCATCGACGGCGGCTCGGCCAGTGCCAGCGAGATCACTGCAGGAGCGCTGCAGGACCTCGACCGCGCCGTAATCATCGGCAACCGCTCCTTCGGCAAGGGACTGGTACAATCCACACGCTCGCTGCCCTATGACGGCATGCTCAAGGTCACCATCGCCAAGTACTACATCCCCAGCGGACGCCTCATCCAAGAGGTGGATTACGGCAACCGCAACGAGGACGGCACCTACAAGAAGACCACCACCGACAGCACAGCCCGCATCTTTTACACGGCCCACGGCCGCGAGGTGCGCGAGGGCGGCGGCATCATGCCCGACATCAAGGTCGAGCCCCGCGAGATGAAGCGCATCGTCTACAACATCATGCGCGACCAGTGGGACTTTGACTTCGCCACCAAGTATGTCGCCGAGCACGGCAAGGACATCCCCAATCCGACCGACTTTGAGGTGACCGACGAAATCTTCAACGAGTTCAAGGCCTTTATCAATCCCGAGAAATTTGAGTATGACAAGGTGTGCGAGCAGCAACTGGCCACCCTGCGCAAGACCGCCACTGCCGAGGGCTACATGAACGACTCGACAGCCGCGCAGTTCGACCGCCTGGAAGCCATGCTCAAGCATGACCTGGACCACGACCTGGACCTGCACCGCCGCGACATCGCCTACCTCATCGGCCAGGAAATCATGGACCGCCTCTACTACCAGCGCGGCCAGGTAGAGAATTCCATCAAGGACGACGAGTATCTCGACGCCGCCAAGCAGATGTTTGACAAGCCCGGCGAGTATGCCCGCATCCTCAACCTCAAGGCCAAACCCGCCAAGAAGAAAAAAGGAAAACAATAAATACAATCAATACAAGAGAATTGCCATCAGGCGCGACACAACACCCGTGTCGCGCCTTTTTTCTCGGGGTCGTGGCAAAACCACGACACGGTGAACCTGGGCACCTGGGTGCATCGGTGCAAGCCGCCGCTTATGGGACAGCCTCGAGAACGGGAACAGCCGCTGGGACGGGGAGTATCTCGACGCCGCCAAGCAGATGTTTGACAAGCCCGGCGAGTATGCCCGCATACTCAACCTCAAGGCCAAACCCGCCAAGAAGAAAAAAGGAAAACAATAGATACAATAAATACAAGAGAATTGCCATCAGGCGCGACACAACACCCGTGTCGCGCCTTTTTTCTCGGGGTCGTGGCAAAACCACGACACGGTGAACCTGGGCACCTGGAACGGCGGCAGAGCCGCCGCTTATGGGACAGCCTCGAGGACGGGAACAGCCGCTGAGACAGGGATGGGGACAGCGATGGCATCGCTGTGTACTGAACGGTCGTTGCTTAATGAACAGTCGTCCTTGGGTGTGGAGGGGTGGGTCGGAATTGTTAAAGAATTGTTAACTGATTTGCATTTATTACTGATCGACTGGTGGTTAGGGTCGTTATTTGAGGTGGTGTTGCAACTATCAAGTTTATCTTGAGTGACGTCGTCGATGGCTTTGCACTTGGGGTCTCGTTCGGCTTCGTGGGGGAGGTTGTCTTCTCCGATGGTGAAGCGGAATTGGGTATCGTCTGGGCTTCGGCTGAGGTCATAACTGGTGACTAGACGTACGGTAGTGATTTCGCGCTGTGTAGAAAGCGAGAATACGTCGGTGGCGTCAATGAAAAGGTACTTGCCGAGGTTCCCAGTTGTGCTACCTTTCTTACCGAGGTGGTTATATCCGATGATGAGGAAGGCAGTCTCGGAATGGTTGGTGACATCTCGCACGATTCGACAGAAATCTGTTGCGATGCGAACGCCACAGAAGGGCATAAAATGGTCGATGTCGTCAATAACGACCAATTCGGGGTTTAACTGCTTGATGAGTGCCTCGATGTTGCGGTTGATGGCATAGAAGTTCTCGCGCTGTCCACCAAGGATGTCGAGGCAAACGAAATGCAGATTTGCCTTTTCTGGAGCGTGAGCGACGAGTTCGTGGTAAATTTGGTTGCAGATGTATGGGCCGTGGAGGGTGTCAATCCAAAGGACCTTGCAGCAACTGGACGGATTGGACTTGTACAAGCCCGAGGCTTGCACTCCCTCAACCGCGAGCGGGGATGCACTACTGAGGACATGTGTGGCTATGTACTTGGCAAAGTGGTGGGCGCGACAGGTGTCCTTGCCAGTCAGGTAGGTGACATGATGTTGACGCACGATGGGCTGTCTGTTGATTGTGACTAAAGGCTTGACTGCAGATAAGGAACTGAGTTCGGTCTCGTTGGTGAATTGACAGTTCTGCCAGGATTCATCCTCGCTTGAGGCGTTAGGATAACGATAATAATTGATTCTCATTGTGTTTTTCATTTGATGTGTTTAACTTGGTAATAACTCGGGTGCAAAGATAATACCTGGAAGGGGCGGTTGTCAATAGATGAGGGGAATTTTTACGAGCCAAAGGCTCGCAATACATCGACAGGTTTTTTTACGAGCCAAAGGCTCGCAATACATCGACAGGTTTTTTTTACGAGCCAGAGGCTTGCAATACATCGACAGGTATTTTTACGAGCCAGAGGCTCGCAATACATCGACAGGCTTTTTTACGAGCCAGAGGCTCGCAATACATCGACAGGTATTTTTTACGAGCCAGAGGCTCGCAATACATCGACAGGTATTTTTTACGGGTTGGCAACCCGTAATACTGGACTGGGCTGCTATTTGGTGGCTTTTCGGTCTTTGGTTTGGGGAATAATGAGTAACTTTGCAGGCATGGAGATACGGGAGTTGTGTGACATATTCAACCGCAAGGGGCGGATGACGGCTGTCAAGAAGTTGATTGACGGCTCGGGCAATGCCGTAATTGACGGGCTGGCGGGGTCCAGCGCGGCGATGCTGTTCGCGTCGTTGCCTCAACGCTCCTGCCCCTACCTCATCATCGTCAACGACCTGGACGAGGCGGGCTACATGTACAATGACCTGTGCCAACTGGCGGGAGACAAGCAGGTGCTGATTTTCCCGTCGGGCTACAAGCGCGACATCAAGTACGGACAGGTGGATGCCCCCAACGAAATCCTGCGCACCGAGGTGCTCAACCGCTGGTTCGACGACCCCGCGGTGCGGTGGGTGGTGTCCTATCCCGAGGCACTGGCCGAGCGTGTGCGGCGCCGCGAGGATGTGGAGGCCAGCACCGTGCAGTTGCGCACCGGCGGCACGGCCGACCTGAGCGAACTGGCGGCACGCTTGCGCGAACTGGGTTTCACGGCGACCGACTACGTCTATGAGCCGGGCCAGTACAGCGTGCGCGGCTCCATCCTCGACGTGTTCTCCTACAGCAACGAGTTGCCCTACCGCATCGACTTCTGGGGCGACGACATTGACTCGATACGTACCTTCAACGTCGAGACGCAGTTAAGCGAGGAGCGCCTGGAGCAGGTGAGCATCCTCAACAACAGCACATCGGGCGGCCGCGAGGACAACGTGTCGCTGCTTGACTATGTGGGCGACGACACCATCGTGCTGTGCCGCAGCGAGCAGTGGCTCAAGGTGCGCATCGGCGAGATTGCCCGCGAGGGGATGTCGGCCAGCGCACTCATTGCCGACGAGGGCGACACCCAAGCCACCAACAAGGTGGTTGACGCCGACCTGTTCATCCAACGCCTGAACCGATTGCAGCGCATCACCTTCACCAACGGCGAGAGCACACCCGAGAAGGGCGCCAAACGCATGACGCTGCACTGCAAGCCCCAGGGCATCTACCACAAGAACTTCGACCTCATCGGGCAGTCGTTCACCGACTTCCTGTCCAAGGGCTACCGCATCATCATCCTGAGCGACAGCGCCAAGCAGATTGAGCGATTGCGCAACATCTTTGAGGACCGCGGCGACGACATCACCTTCGAGCCCGTCTACCGCACACTGCACGAGGGCTTTGTCGACGAGGACCTGAAACTGTGTGTGTTTACCGACCACCAGATTTTTGACCGTTTCCACAAGTACAACCTCAAGAGCGACCGCGCCCGTTCGGGAAAACTGGCCCTATCGCTCAAGGAGTTGAACCAGATTGAGAAGGGCGACTACATCGTCCACGAGGACTTGGGTGTGGGGCGCTTCGGCGGCCTCATCCGCACCTCGATGAACGGCACGCCCCAAGAGATGATCAAACTCACCTACCTGAACGGCGACGAGGCCTACGTTTCAATCCACTCGCTGCACAAACTCTCGAAGTACCGCAGCAAGGAGGGTGAAGCGCCCCGAATCAACCGCCTGGGCAGCAACGCCTGGGCCAAAATCAAGGCGCGCACCAAGAGCCGCCTGAAAGACATCGCCCGCGAACTCATCCGCCTCTATGCCGCACGCCGCGAGCAACAGGGCTTTGCCTACACCCCCGACGGCTACCTGCAACAGGAGTTGGAGGCCTCGTTCATCTACGAGGACACTCCCGACCAGTTAACCGCCACCCAGGCCGTCAAGGCCGACATGGAGAGCAGCAAGCCGATGGACCGCCTCATCTGCGGCGATGTGGGCTTCGGCAAGACCGAGATTGCCGTGCGTGCCGCCTTCAAGGCCGCGACCGACGGCAAACAGACCGCCGTGCTTGTGCCCACCACGGTGCTTGCGTTCCAGCACTGGCGCACCTTCAGCGAGCGCTTGAAGGACTTCCCCGTCAGGGTGGACTACCTGAGCCGCGCGCGCAAGCCCAAAGAGGTGAAACAGATACTCGCCGACCTGAAAGAGGGAAAAATCGACATCCTCATCGGCACCCACAAACTCATCGGCAAGAGCGTACAGTTCCATGACCTGGGACTGCTGGTGGTCGACGAGGAGCAGAAATTCGGCGTCGCCGTCAAGGACAAACTCAAGCAGATGAAACTCAACGTGGACACGCTGACGATGAGCGCCACGCCCATCCCGCGCACGCTGCAGTTCTCACTGATGGGAGCACGCGACCTGAGCACGCTGACCACACCGCCGGCCAACCGCTATCCCATCCTCACCACCGTGGGCACGCTGAACGACGATATTGTCGCCGAGGCCATCAACTTTGAGTTGTCGCGCAACGGCCAGGTCTTCTTCGTGAACCACCGCATCGAGCAACTGGAGCAGTTGGAGAACATGATACACCGCGTGGTGCCCGATGCACGTGTCGCCGTTGGCCACGGCCAGATGCCGCCCGAACGGCTGGAACAGACCATCATCGACTTCGGCAACCACGACTATGACGTGCTGCTGTCGACAACCATCATCGAGAACGGCATCGACATGCCCAACGTCAACACCATCATCATCAACAACGCCGACCGCTACGGCCTGAGCGACCTGCACCAGTTGCGAGGCCGCGTGGGGCGCAGCAGCCGCAAGGCCTTCTGCTACCTGCTCGTGCCGCCGGGCAAGCCGCTGGCAACCGATGCGCGCCGCCGCCTGCAGGCCATCGAGAGTTTCAGCGACCTGGGCTCCGGCATCCAGATTGCCATGCAGGACCTGGACATCCGTGGAGCGGGCAACCTGCTGGGAGCCGAGCAGAGCGGCTTCATCGCCGATCTGGGCTATGAGACCTACCAGCGCGTGCTCAAGGAGGCCGTCACCGAACTGCGTACCGAAGAGTTTGCCGACACATTCGCTGCAAGTGCCACAGATAACGGCGATGCGCTGGAAGGTGGCACCGAGTTTGTCACCGACTGCGTGGTGGACACCGACCTGGAACTGATGTTCCCTGCAAGTTATGTGCCTCAGGAGAACGAACGCATCACCCTGTACCGCGAACTCGACAATATGGAGACCGACGACCAGGTCGAAGCCTTCGAGGAGCGCATGGTAGACCGTTTCGGCAAGATTCCCGAGATGGCCGCCGAACTCATCCGCATCGTACCGCTGCGACGCACCGCACGGCGCCTAGGCATCGAGAAACTCGTCATCCGCCAGACACGCATGCACCTGTTCCTGGTGGGCGAAGAGAATGTGGCCTATTACCAGTCACCCGCCTTCGGGCGACTGCTGAACTACGTGCAGCAGAATCCCAGACGCTGCGCCCTGAGCCAGAAGAACGGTCGACGCAGCATCATCATCGCCAACATCTCCAGCGTGAGCACCGCACTGAGCGTGTTGCGCACCATCACCCATCTCGATAGCCTTTAGAGAGATAAGAGTTAAGAGATAAGAGATAAGAGGTAAGAGATGATGCTGGGAAGGAGTGGCATCTTTTATTGTTTGTAGATGATTTTTGGGGATTGATTGAAAAGAATTGCCTTTTAAAATAATGTGTAATAGTTTTGTCGGATAAAATCATGTTTTAATAACTACAAAAACACTACAAAACTTAACATTTATGACAAAACGATTCCTACTAGCAACACTGATTGCTATGGCTGGTGTTTTGGGCTATGCACAGCAGACCATGTGGGTACACACGGGGCATGTGCACTGGGCCTATAACACCGATGCGGTGGGCAGGATGCCGTACACTTCGGCCAACATGCTCACTGTGCTGGAAAAGGGTTTCACCCTTGCCGATGTGGACAGCGTGACCGTCGCCAGCGAGACGTTTGCCGACGACAATGTCCTCGTCAAGTACAACAACAATGTGGCCGATGTGTATGTGGCCGGTAACATTGCCAACCACATCACCGCCCAAGTGACCGGCGCACGCGTAGCCGTGATGCAGGATGCCGACGTGGCCACCGAGTACACCTACACCCTGCAGGGCACCAGCAGCAGCGGCTGCTTCTACCACGCAGGTTCCTACAAGATGACACTGGCGCTCAACGGCGTGAACCTGACCAACCCCGACAGCGCCGCCATCAACATCCAGAACAGCAAGCGCATCGCCGTGCAACTGGTTGACGGCACGACCAACGTGCTGAAGGACGGCACCGCCAACACCAAGAAGGCTGCCTTCCTCGTGAAGGGCCATGCCGAGTTCAGCAAGGGCGGCTCGCTGACCATCACGGGCAACAAAAAGCACGCGCTGGCCTGCAACGAGTACATGGAGGTGAAGAAGACCATGGGCACCATCACCATCGTGAGTGCTGTGGCCGACGCCATCAATGTGGCTCAGTACTTCCAGATGAACGGCGGTACCATCAATATCCAGAGTTGCGGTGACGACGGTATCCAGGTGGATGCCGAGGACACTGCCAATCCTGAGGAAGACGGACACGTGCTCATCAAGGGCGGCACGCTGACCATCAACGCCAGCGCCGCTTCGACCAAGTGTATCAAGGCCGAGGGCAGCGTGGACATCGAGGGTGGCACCCTGACGCTGAAGCACTCGGGCGTTGCCTCGTGGGACAGCAGCGAGAGCAAGATCAAGGAGCCCATCGGCATCAGCAGCGACCGCAACCTCACCATCAATGGCACCGAAGCCATCGTCAACATCACCATGACGGGCAACGGAGCGCGCGGCATGAAGTGCGACAGCACGATGACTGCTACGGCCGGCACCATCGACATCAACTGCTCGGGCCAGCCCTGGTCCTACGGCACAACCGACACCACCAACGTCAAGTGTGCCAAGGCCGACTATGCCTTCATCCTGAACGGTGCCAGCCTGAAGTGCACGACGAGCCAGGACGAGGCCGAGGGCATCCACAGCGAGGGCACCGTCCTCATCAGCGACGGTACGCTGACGCTCAACACCTATGATCACGGTATCAAGAGCGACGGCAATATGGACATCACCGGCGGTACCATCAACTTTACCGTGACCGGTAAGGCCAGCAAGGCTGTCAAGTGCGAGGGTGACCTGCACATCACCGGCGGTAACATCAGCGGCACCGTGAGCGGTGGCGGCGAGACTGCCAGCGACAACACTACCGCGGCCAGCGCCGGCCTGAAATGCGACGGCAACATGGTTATCGACGGCGGTACCATGAACCTGAACGCCACCGGCGCAGGCGACAAGGGCATCAACGTGGATGGCACGCTGACCATCAACGACGGTAACATCACCGTATCCACCACTGGCGGCCGTTACGGCACGACCAGCAGCGGTGGCGGCGGTTGGCCCGGCGGCGGCATGGACAACAGCGACACGCACTCGTCGCCCAAAGCCATCCGGTGTGAGGGTAATATGACCATCAACGGCGGCACCATCAAGGTGACCACCACAGGCGGCGTATCCGGCAGCAGCGGTGGCGGCATGGGTCCCGGTCAGAACGAGACCGGCGCCGAGGGCCTCGAGTCCAAGTCCATCATCACCATCAACGGCGGTTACATCGAGGCTACCACCTATGATGACGCCATTAACTGCGCATCGCACATGTATTTGAAGGGTGGCTACATCTATGCAGTGGCTACCGGCAATGATGCCATTGACTCGAACGGCAACATGTACATCAGCGGTGGTAAAATCTTCTGCTACGGAAGCGAAGAGGGCTTTGACGCCAATAGCGAAGGTGGTTATAAAGTTTATGTACAGAGTGGTGCCTGCTTCATGTGCATTGGAGGCAGTATGGGCGCCATCGAGAGCGGTGCTCAGCTCGGCCAGACCTGCAAGCAGGCTTCGGTAAGCGGCAACACTTGGTATGCGCTCTATAACGGCAGCAGCGTGGCCTTTGCAGCCCTCATGCCCACCTTCTCCAGCGGTGGCGGTGGCTGGCCTGGTGGTGGCAGCTCAAGCAAGACCATGGTTGTCACAGCTCCCTCGACTCCGGCACTCTATAAGAGCGTGACCGGAAGCGGCACATCGTTCTGGACTGGTAAGGGTTATAGCAATGCTACCGGAGGCTCGTCAGTGACCCTCTCGAACTATTCTGGCGGAAGTGGATGGTAATCAAGTAGTTATAAACAATGACATCATTATTTAAAAGAATCAGAAATATGAAAAAGACGATTATAACGATGCTGATCGCACTGGTAGCCATGGTTGCCGGCGCCGAGACCTATAACTACCTGAAGTTCACCAAGACCAACGGCTCGACCCTGACCTACTCGGTAGAAGGTCTCAAAGTTACCTACGATAACACCAACGTGTATGTCACCAATGCCGAAACCAGTGCGACTATTGCCCTGGCCGAGGTGCAGGACATGTACTTCAGCAACGAGGCCGGCACGACGGTCAAGCGCGGTGATGTGAACAATGACGGTGAAGTCGACATCAACGATGTCACCTACCTGATTGACGTGGTTCTGGGTAAAGATGTGGAATACAATGCCCAGGCTGCCGACTGCAACACTGAAAGCGGCGACGGCGACATCAACATCAACGATGTGACCGCACTCATCAACTACGTGCTGAGCGGAACCTGGTAACCGGCAGCCTAGTACCTTATTACATGCGTTGCGCCATGCGGGAAGAATCCCCGCATGGCGCAATGTCATTAATCAATTGGAGGTGTGGAGTGTTTAGCAACCAGGTACTGCAGAATGGGTGAATCGACGGTCAAGAAAAAGAAAATTCTTAAAAAATGTTAAAATATTTGGTCAATTCAGTACTATTGTTATACCTTTGCAGTGTACTATTAAAGTAGTACACTAAGACAGTAAAATATTCACTCTTTAAATATCTATCTGTT
>Ga0310695_10004247_pt1 | contig 26767 bp, 21 predicted proteins | sample RumenRJG_04DNA_FD_203882 | JGI IMG/M metagenome (GOLD analysis project Ga0310695, IMG submission 203882) | Bovine rumen microbial communities from Lethbridge, Alberta, Canada - RJG_04 (v2) (version 2) | ecosystem: Host-associated > Mammals > Digestive system > Stomach > Rumen | place: Canada... | reverse complement strand
CAAGGACAACAACAACGAGGTGAACCCGATGAACGGCGGTAGCGGCATCAATATCTACGACCCGTATTATTCGCAGAACACCACCATCACGGGCAACTGGATTGAGGGCAACCTCTGGGGCATCACTGTCGTGGGCGGTAACGATATCAACATCGGAAAGACCGACGACCCGACGGCCGACGACTACAATCCCGGACAGAACACGTTCCTCAACAATGGCTTCGACGGCAACGTCTACGACCTCTACAACAACTCCACTAACACCGTTTACGCTCAGGGAAATATCTGGAAAACGGCAACGGCACAGACTCAAGAGGCCATCGAGGATTGTATCTTCCATATGAACGACGACGCTTCGCTCGGTGAGGTCATCTTCATGCCTTTCGCAGAGGATACGGGTATTGCCGCTCTTCACGCAGCAGAAGCGTCGGAGGATGTATTCACGCTCGATGGAATGCGCATCGACAACCTGAGTAATGCTCCTCGTGGTATCGTCGTCGTCAAGAAGAACGGGCAGGTCAAGAAGTTCCTGTCGCGATAGTTTTTTTCTTATCACGAATTGGAGAATTAACTGTCACATAGGTAATGTAGGAGGTCACGCTTCCCAGCGTGACACCTGCCACCTATGCGCAGTTGCGACGCAAGGAAGCGTCGCCTCCTACCTTGCCACCTATGCGCAGTTGCGACGCAAGGAAGCGTCACCTCCTACCTTGCCACCTATGCGCAGTTGCGACGCAAGGAAGCGTCGCCTCCTACCTTGCCGCCTATGCGCAGTTGCGACGCAAGGAAGCGTCGCCTCCTACAATAAATTCTCTAATTCTCCAATTCGTGATAAATATAAACCAAATTCGTGATAGAAAAAAGTCCAATTCGTGATCAATAAAAAAGCGAATCACAAATCGAAGTGGGCAACAAGCGGGAGATGGTCGCTATAGCCGTTGTTATAGCGAAAGCCTCGATAGTTGCGGCGTGGTTGCACACCACCGCTCTTACGGTCGTCTTCCAAGATGAAAGGAGCATCGAAGACGAAGCAGGCTGTAGTCTTTTTGGATAGTGGAGGGCTAACCATGATATGATCGATGCTCCCCCAGCGGCCGTTGTATTTATACGTACCGCGAGCGCCATTCTTCCCTTTCGCCTTTTTCGAGATGTTCACCAAGCCATGCTGACAGAGCAGTTGAGGCGAAGGGTCGTCCCATGCGTCGTTGAAGTCGCCGGCAACGATGATATGTGCCTCGCTGTCATGCGTATAGACAGAGTCGATGGCCATGCAGAGGCGTTTGACCACCTGTAGGCGGTTGGGCCGTGTTGCCCGTTCGCCACCAAAGCGACTGGGTGTGTGCACCACGAAGATGTGCAACGTGTCGCCGCTCATCACCTCGCCTTTGGCGTAGAGAATGTCGCGAGTGGGGCGCATGCCTGGCAGCGGTTCAACGCGTAGGGTGTCGTGGCTGAGCAGTCGGAAGGCGAAGGGGTTGTACAGCAGCGCCACATCGATGCCACGGAGGTCGGGGCTATCGGTCATCACATATTGGTAGCCTGCCTGTCGGAGCAGCGATCGCCTCGTCAGGTCTATCATCACGCTGTCGTTTTCCACTTCCGTCAGCGCTATCAGGTCTGGTAGTGCCCACGTACCGTCTGCTTCGCCACAGGCTATCAGCTCCTGTCCGATATGGTCGAGCTTCTGCCAGTAGCGATGCTCATTCCAGTGGCGTATCGACTCGGCAAGCCACTCCTCGTCTTGCTTCAGCGAGTCGTCGCGGCAGTCGAAGAGATTCTCGCAGTTCAGTTCGACGAAGGTCAGAAAGACACCACACAATAATGTTATCAACTGTCCCATTTCTATTGGCGGGTAAATTTTCTGAGGTGCAAAGTTACACACACGGCTACAAATCTCCAAACAATTTGTAAGGTTTTCTTCACTTTTTTTGTTCTTTTCGAATATTCTTTGTAACTTTGCCCCAAATCAATCAAACAACAAGATGAGACATCGTATAATCCTTATGAGCGCCCTTTCGTGGCTGACGGCTGTCGGTCTACAGGCGCAGACGTTCACCGAGTGGCAGGACATGTCGGTGAATGCAGTGAACACACTGCCGAAGCATACCCACTTCTTCGGCTACGAGAATGAGCAGTCGGCACTGGGTGGCGACATGACGAAGTCGGCCAACTTCCTTTCGCTTCACGGCAACTGGCGTTTCAACTGGGTGGAGAATGCCGATGAGCGACCCACCGACTTCTTCCGTACCGACTTCGACGACACCAAATGGAAACTGTTTCCCGTGCCGGGCATCTGGGAGGTGAACGGCTATGGCGATCCCGTCTACGTGAACGTCGGCTTTGCTTGGCGCGGACATTTCGACATGCCACCGAAGGAGTACTACAAGGAGGGACAATGGATGATTCCCGTTCCTGTGAAGGACAACCACGTGGGAAGCTATCGCCGAACCATCAGCATCCCTGATGCTTGGGACGGACGGCAGGTCATCGCCCATTTCGGTAGCGTCACGTCATGCATCTACCTTTGGGTGAACGGTCGTTATGTAGGCTATTCGGAAGATTCGAAGGTGGCAACAGAGTTCGACATCACGCCCTATCTCAACAAGGGAGAGAACCTGATAGCCTTCCAGGTGTTCCGCTGGTCGGACGGTTCGTGGTGTGAAGATCAGGACTTCTGGCGACTTTCTGGTTTGGCGCGCGACACCTATCTCTATGCCCGCGACAAACAGACCCATCTCGACGATATTCGTATCACCCCCGACTTGGTGAACAACTACCAAGATGGCACGCTCGATGTCGACCTGACGATGACGGGTAATGGCATTGTTGAACTCTCGCTTCTCGATGCAGAAGGTAATCTGGTGGAAACCAAGCAGGTAAAGGATTTCACCAAGAGTGGTGATTCGAGAAAGGGAAAGGTGCGTTTCACTGTGAACAATCCCAAGAAGTGGACCGCTGAGACACCTTATCTCTATACGCTGAAGGCCAACGTGATGTGCTATAAGGACAGCCCGAAGACGAAGGCAAAAACGAAGAAGCGCAAGACAAGCAAATCTTCGGTGCGTGAGCTCGTCAGCTCGTCGACAACCATCCAAAAGGTAGGTTTCAGAAAAGTGGAAATCAAGGACGCGCTGCTTCTGGTCAACGGAAAGGCTGTCTACATCAAGGGTGCCGACCGCCACGAGATGGATCCCGACGGCGGATATGTGGTCAGTCGTGAACGGATGATTCAGGACTTGAAGATCATGAAGCAGTTTAATATCAACGCTGTGCGTACCTGCCATTATCCTGACGATCCTGTCTGGTACGACCTGTGCGACCAATATGGCATCTATCTCTGTGCAGAGGCCAACCAAGAGAGTCACGGCTTCGGCTATGTGCCCGAAAAGGCGCTGAGCTATACGCCCCTCTTCTCGAAGCAGATTCTGGAGCGCAACCAGCACAACGTGATGACCTATTTCAATCATCCGAGCGTTATCATGTGGAGCATGGGCAACGAGACCATCGACGGACCCAACTTCACAGCCGCCAACAAATGGATCAAGCAGACCGACCCCTCAAGGCCCGTCCATTGGGAACGTGCTCAGGGTGGCGACAACAGCGACATCCAGTGTCCGATGTACTGTTCGCAGGAGTGGTGCGCCAAGTATGCCGCCAATCCCGAATCGAAGAAGCCGCTCATCCTCTGCGAGTACAGTCATGCTATGGGCAACTCCTCCGGAGGCTTCAAGGAGTATTGGGATGCTGTGCGCAAGTATCCGAAGTTCCAGGGAGGCTTCATCTGGGACTTCGTCGACCAGGCTCTCCACCGTCATCCTTCAACCCCCAACAACCATCAATCATCACCCTTCATCGAATACACCTATGGCGGCGACTACAACGACTACGACCCGTCGGACAACAACTTCAACTGCAACGGACTGATCTCGCCCGACCGTGTGCCCAATCCGCAGATGTACGAGGTGGGCTATTTCTACCAGAATATCTGGGCCGAACCGGTCGATCTCTGGAACGGCAAGATTAGCGTTCGTAACGAAAACTTCTTCCGCAATCTGGACAACGTGAAGATGGTGTGGACACTCGTAGCCGATGGCAAAGAGGTGCAGACTGGAGAGCTGAGCACATTGGACATCGCTCCGCAGCAGACCAAGGAGTTTACGCTCCCGTACAAGAAGAACTTCCCCGGCGAGCTGTTCCTCAACATCGATTTCCGCCTGAAGGAGGCTGAGCCGCTCATGGAGAAGAACCAGCTGGTGGCTTACCGCCAGATACAGCTACCCATGCACAATGTCGAGAATGCTGACGTTGCCCCAATGGGCAAGGTGAAGGCGAAGAAAGACAAGACGCAACTCTTGCTCACAACCAAAGACGTACAGGTGACCATCGACCCGCTGACCGGCCTTGTGAGTCAGTATCTTGTAGGAGGCCGCAACCTCCTGGGCGAGGGCGGAACACTGAAGCCCAACTTCTGGCGTGCCGTCACCGACAACGATATGGGCAGTAGTATCAACAAGGAATATAAGGTGTGGTGCAATCCGGCAATCAACCTTATCTCGGCTCGCTTGGAGAAGAAGCAGGGCAGGGTAGTGGCCGATTTCGATATGCCCGACGTGAAAGCTACGCTGACGCTCATCTATCGACTGAAAGGCGATGGCAGCCTCGAGGTTACTTCCCATCTCGTACCCCTTGCCGGAACGACCGACGAGGATGTTAAGATTCCGCCAATGTTCCGTTTCGGTGTCGTGGCTCAGCTGCCTGCCGATATGGACATGAGCGAGTTCTACGGACGCGGACCTGTCGAGAGCTATTGCGACCGTAAGGAGTCGCAGCGTATCGGACTCTACCGTCAGACGGCCGACGAGCAGTTCTATCCCTATGTCCGTCCGCAGGAGACTGGTACGAAGGCCGACATGCGCTGGTGGCAGCAGACCGACAGCAACGGCTTCGGACTGAAGGTGACAGCCGACACTCCCTTCTATGCTTCGGCTCTGCGCTACGATGTAGAGACGCTTAACGATGGTGATGCCAAAGAGCAGCGCCATCCTGAACAGATGCCGCGCTCGAAGTATGTCAACCTCTATCTCGACGGCGAGCATGCCGGCGTGGGTGGCATCAACAGTTGGGGGCATGAAGGACGCCCCTTACCGAAATATCAGGTGAAGTACGGCGAGAAGTTGTTCTCCTTCACAATCTCTCCGCTATAATCATTTAGCAGCCGACAAAGAAGCGGAGACACAGAGCAGATGGGATGCTCTGTGTCTCCGCTTTCTATGCGATATAAAAAAGGAAGCCCGGCTCCACGAGGGATGACCGGGCAATGAAAGGAGGAGTGGTACCTCCAGGAATCGAACCGGGGACACACGGATTTTCAGTCCGTTGCTCTACCAACTGAGCTAAGGCACCTTTCGGTTGTTGCTTCCTTTCTTAAGCGGGTGCAAAGGTAAGAACTTTTTTTGAATGCACCAAATATTTTCCCAACTTTTTTCAAAAAACTTGCATTTTATGCCCTCCGAGTTGTTTTTATCACTATTTTTTACTACTTTTGCACTGGATATACTCAATAGCTATGAACAGATATTTCGTATGGTTTGCCTACGATGGCACACGCTATCACGGATGGCAGGTTCAGCCCAGCGGCAATTCGGTGCAGGCAGAATTGCAGCGGGCACTCTCCCTCCAACTGCGCGAGACGGTGGAGGTGGTCGGGGCCGGTCGTACTGATGCAGGGGTACATGCGCGAAGAATGGCTGCCCACTTCGACACAGATCAGCAGCTCGACTGCCAGCAGACAGCCTATCGGCTGAATCGTATCCTGCCCCGCGACATCGCCGTAGAGAAGGTGGAACGTGTTGTCGCCGATATGCATGCGCGCTTCAGTGCTCGCGCGCGTACGTACCATTATTATATATATACGCGTAAGGAACCATTCGTTCGCCATTATGCCTGCGAGATGCACTACCAGCTCGACTTCGAGAAAATGAACGAGGCCGCAGCGCTCTTGCTCGAGCACGACGACTTTGCTGCTTTCTGCAAGAGCCATACCGACGTGAAGACCACACTCTGTCACGTCACGGAGGCACGGTGGATACAGACCTCACCCTACGAGTGGCACTTCCGCATCACGGCCAACCGTTTCCTACGGAATATGGTGCGCGCCGTCGTCGGTACACTTATCGATGTGGGGCGGGGACGTCTCACGGTAGAAGGCTTTAGCGGAGTCATCGCGCAGAAAAACCGATGCCAGGCTGGCGAGAGTATGCCTGCCCATGCCCTCTTCCTCGAGGATGTGGTCTACTGATGTTAATCTTCGCTAAAGGTTCGCTTGTCTCAGAATAATTGCTTACTTTTGTGGCCGAAAGACTTGAACGTAACCGCAACAGAACGAATATGTCACAGCCGTTAGCAGAGAGAATGCGCCCCAAGACGCTCGACGATTATATCGGACAGCGACATCTGGTAGGCGAGGGGGCTGTCTTGCGCAAGATGATTGATGCAGGACGCATCTCGTCGTTCATCCTATGGGGACCGCCCGGGGTGGGCAAGACGACATTGGCACAGATTATCGCTCACCGGCTGGAGACTCCTTTCTATACCCTCAGCGCCGTGACAAGTGGTGTCAAGGACGTGCGCGACGTTATCGAACGGGCACAGAAGGGAGGCTTCTTCCGGCAGGCCAGTCCCATCCTCTTCATCGACGAGATACATCGTTTCAGCAAGTCGCAGCAAGACTCGCTCCTCGGTGCCGTTGAGAAAGGCATCGTCACGCTCATCGGAGCAACGACAGAGAATCCTTCGTTCGAGGTGATACGCCCTTTGCTCTCGCGTTGTCAGCTCTATGTGCTGAAACCATTGGAGAAGGACGACCTGCTGCAGCTGCTGGACAGAGCCATCAAGACCGATGTAGAGCTGCAGAAACGGAAAATCGTCCTGAAGGAAACCGGTGCCATGCTACGCTATAGTGGTGGCGATGCACGCAAGTTGCTCAACATCCTCGAACTTGTAGTCGAGGCGCAGAATGGCGACGAGGAGATTGTCGTCAGCGACGAGCTGGTGGTCAACCGGCTGCAGCAGAACCCGTTAGCCTACGACAAGGACGGCGAGATGCACTACGACATCATCTCGGCTTTCATCAAGAGCATCCGTGGCAGCGATCCCGATGCAGCCCTCTACTGGATGGCACGGATGATAGAGGGTGGGGAAGATCCACAGTTCATCGCCCGACGGATGGTCATCAGCGCGTCGGAAGATATCGGACTGGCCAACCCCAATGCGTTGCTGTTGGCCAATGCCACCTTCGATGCGGTGATGAAGATAGGATGGCCCGAGGGGCGCATTCCCCTGGCAGAGTGTGCCGTCTATCTGGCTTGCAGTCCGAAGAGCAACTCGGCCTATATGGGCATCGGCCGAGCACTCGACCTGGTCAAGAAGACGGGCAACCAGCCCGTGCCGCTCCATCTGCGCAATGCGCCGACGAAGCTCATGAAAGACCTGGGCTACAGCGATGGCTATAAGTATGCTCACGACTATCCGGGCAACTTCGTCCGTCAGCAGTTCATGCCCGATACGTTGCAGCACGAACGGCTGTGGCAAGCGCAGCACACCCCGTCGGAGGAGAAGCTGTATCAGCGAATGGTGCAATGTTGGGGCGAACGCTTCCAACAGGAAGCCGATCCCGACCTTCATGGCGGAATGTGACGGAGACAGAGCAAAACCACAAATGATATGAATTAAACGAATAAAAAAATTAGGAGATATGAAGATTGTAATATTAGATGGATACAGCGCGAATCCTGGCGATCTGAGCTGGGAGCCGCTGAAAGAGTTAGGAACGCTCGTCGTCTACGACCGTACAGCACCAGGCGAGGTGGTAGAAAGAGCTCAGGATGCCGAAGTGGTGCTCACCAACAAGGTGCAGATGACAGCAGAAGTAATCAAGCAACTGCCCTGCCTTAAGTATATCGGCGAGTTGGCTACTGGCTTCAACAATATCGACATCGTGGCCGCCCGCGAACAGGGCGTCGTGGTGTGCAACATTCCGGCTTACAGTACAGCCAGCGTTGCGCAGATGGTGTTTGCCCATATCCTGAACATCACCAACCGCATCGGCCACTATGCCGAGCTGAACCGCAACGGACGATGGAGCCGCAATCCCGACTTCGTCTATTGGGACACGCCGCTCCATGAGTTGGCTGGCAAGACCATCGGTATCGTTGGATTGGGGAATATCGGATGGAAGGTGGCCATCATCGCCCGCGACTTTGGCATGGACGTCTTCGCCATGACCAGCAAGAACTCGGCCGACCTGCCGGAAGGTATCCAGAAGACAACGCTGGAAGGACTGCTCAGCGTGAGCGACATCCTGACGCTCCACTGTCCGCTGACCGACTCGACACGCGAGATGATCAACCGTGAGACCATCGAGAAGATGAAGTCGGGCGCTATCCTTATCAATACGGGACGCGGACCGTTGGTCAACGAGGCCGATGTTGCTGAGGCGCTCCGCACAGGCCGGTTGGGTGCCTACGGTGCCGACGTGATGTGCAGCGAACCGCCTTCGGCAGACAATCCGCTGCTGTCGGCTCCCAATTCGTACATCACACCACACATCGCATGGGCTACCTATGAAGCTCGCGTGCGCCTTGTGGACATCGCCATTGGCAACGTCAAGGCTTTCTGCGAAGGCAACCCCGTGAATGTGGTGAATGCATAGCCCTGGTAGGCAACGGCCTACTTCGTCAGGTCGAAGCCCATGCGAATGCCGTCGTAGTTCTTGCTGAGCTCACCGACAGTGCTGAGTGTTGAGTTGCCACTCATGGCTCCTACTACCTGTAGGGCCGTGAGGAGTTTCTTCGACTCAAAAAGGAGGCTGATACCCTTGGCATTGCGCGTCAGATAGCCTGTCGTTGAAAGAAGCAGCGTCTGCAGCTTCACCTCGCTGTTGTCGGGGTTGTAGCTGTAGGTGCCGTTGATGGGCTGTCCGTCCACTTTGCCGGAGAAAGTGTTGTCGGCATTGAAGGTGAAGTAGGTGTTGGTGCTCTTGATACCGATGCTCTGGTAAGGCTTCTCTAAGTCTTGCCGAGCTTTGGCAGCAGCCACTTCACCACCTGCCTTGGCCAGAAGGTTCTCTGAGGTGAAGGCCACACCAGGTCCACGGTAAGACCATGTGCCGACGACGTCTTCTTTCGACAGCTTTGTGGCACCGATGACGTCGTAGAGGATATTGGTGACGGCGTCGCCCTGTGTTACTGCTCCGAGGATGCTCCCCAAGACGTTGCCCAGGTCGGAGCCGTTGTTGGTGGCTGTGCCACCCGTAAAGCCGCACCCTGCCAGCAACATGGCAGAGGCTACAGCGATGATGGATTTCTTCATATTTGCTTGTTTATGCGTTAATAATCGTATGCTTTTTCAGAAGGGTTGACCTCACTCCTTCGGCTTTTCTTCAGCGTAAAGTCGGTCGAACGTCTGCCGCAATAGCTGCGGATTGGCGATAGTGCGACGTATCTGGCGCAGTTTTTCTTCGTTGGGCGAGCCCGACATCCAGAGGCGGATATAGCCGTTCTCGCCATATTTCTCGCGGACGTGTTTCAGAAAACGCTGATACTGTTCTTCGCGGTCTTTCTCAGGATAGTTGGACAGTCCGAACTGAATGGTGCGGCGAAAAACCGTGTCGGGGTCGAGGTCGCGGTCGGCCTCGGCCACTATCTTGCCGTAGATGCTCCGTGGCGAGTGCGATGCTGATGCCCGATGGTCTTCGACGGCCTCCTTCATCACTTTCAGTTGGTCTTGAGAGAACCACTTGCGCAACCTGATGTCGGCCAACAGAATCTTTCCACTCGTCAGGTGATGGATAGCTCGCGGGCCGGAGAGGCCTAAATCGTGGTAGGCAGCGATGACGTACGACATATTGACGTCGGCTCCCACCTTCTGGGCGATGTCGAGCGAGCGACGGATGACGCCCGTCACGTGCTCCATGTTGTGCGCTTTGTCGAAGTCGGCATAGCGAGGAAGTATCTCGCGTTCTACAAACTCCATCAGGTCCAGACTTACTTTTTTGTCAATCATAGGCAACATGACTATCTGAATAAGTATTCTTCTTGAGCTTCCATCTTTATGAACTATTAGATGGAGTGCTTTGCTGTTGACGGTGCAAAGATACAACAATAATCTGAAACTGCCAAATATAAATTGCCAAAAAAATAAGCGGTAAACGGCATCATTCACAAGTTTTTTGGTGTTTCCTTTGCTAATTTCACTATTTTGTCGTACCTTTGCACAGATTGTTTTTATTTCATGCAGATGCAAGAGAACATATACAACATTTATCTAAAGAAAGGAAAGGAGGAGAGCCTGCTCCGATACCACCCCTGGGTGTTCTCGGGAGCCATCCAGCGGATGGACGATGGCATTCGTGAGGGCGACATCGTCAAGGTGTACAATGCACAGGGCGACTTCATGGCTGTGGGCCACTATCAGATAGGGAGCATCACTGTCAGGGTGTTGTCGTTCAGAGATATAGCCATCGATGGCGACTTCTGGCGGAGTCGGCTTGAAGCAGCGCTGCGCTTGCGGCAGAGCATCGGCATTGCCGACAGGAGTCAGAACGACACGTTCCGGTTGGTGCATGGAGAAGGCGACAATCTGCCAGGGCTGGTCATCGACTGCTATGGCAAGACGGCTGTGATGCAGGCACACAGCGTTGGGATGCACGTCAGCCGCTATGAGATTGTCAGCGCGCTGACGGATGTCATGGGCCATCGCATTGAGAACGTTTTCTACAAGAGCGAGACGACGCTACCTTTCAAGGCACAGCTCGACCAGGAGAACGGCTTCCTTTATGGTGGCAGCAGCGAAAACACAGCCGTAGAGAACGGCCTCCGCTTCCACGTCGACTGGCTGAAGGGACAGAAGACGGGCTTCTTCGTCGACCAGCGCGACAACAGACAGCTGCTCGAACAGTACGCCCGCGGCAAGAAGGTGCTCAACATGTTCTGCTATACGGGAGGATTCTCTGTCTACGCCATGCGTGGCGGAGCCACACTCGTTCATTCGGTGGATAGCAGCGCCAAGGCTATCGAACTGACCAATGCCAACATACAGCTGAATTTCCCTGACGATGAGCGTCATGAGGCTTTCTGCGACGATGCCTTCAAGTTCCTTGATCAGGCCGACGACACCTACGACCTCATTATTCTCGACCCGCCAGCCTTTGCCAAGCATCGGGCTGCCCTGCACAATGCGTTGAAGGGCTATACAAGACTCAATGTAAAAGCCTTTGAACGCATCCGTCGGGGAGGCGTGCTGTTCACCTTCAGCTGTTCGCAGGTGGTGACGAAGGATAACTTCCGGAATGCTGTCTTCACAGCCGCTGCGCAGAGCGGTCGCAAGGTGCGCATCCTGCACCAGTTGCATCAGCCTGCCGACCATCCCATCAATATCTACCATCCTGAAGGCGAATATCTCAAGGGACTTGTCCTCTATGTAGAATAAACTCTTCTCATGTCAAGAAAGACCCCGCTGCAGCTCATTTCCCATGCAACATCCAATCATCGCGACCGTCTGTGATTTCATCGAGCGCAACCAACTGCTCTGCCACGAAAGACGTTACCTCGTAGCTCTCTCGGGAGGCGCTGACAGCGTGGCTCTCATGCTTATCCTACACGAACTGGGCTATAGGATAGAAGCCGTTCACTGCAACTTCCGACTAAGGGGAGCTGAGGCTGATGCCGATGAGCAGTTCTGTGTGGATTTATGTGAACGACTCGGCGTCAAGCTGCATTGTGTCCACTTCGACACCCGCTTCTATGCAGAACAGCACCATGTGAGCATCGAGATGGCAGCACGTGAGTTGCGATACCATTATTTTGCGCGACTTGCCAATGCTATTGGCGCTGATGCTGTGTGCGTGGCTCATCATCAGGACGACTCTGTAGAGACCGTCGTGATGAATCTGATTCGCGGTACAGGACTTCAAGGACTGCTTGGTATTCAACCTGTCAATGGTCTGATTGTCAGACCGTTGCTTTGTGTGAGCAGAAATGTTGTTGAAGCCTATCTGAAGGCCATTGGTCAGCCATACGTCATTGACAGTACGAACCTTGAAGACGACGCTGTCCGGAATCGTATCCGTCATCACATACTTCCCCTGATGGAACAAATCAATCCGGCTGCGAAACAGAACATCGCCCGTACGTCGGCTATCCTTTCGCAGGTGGCCGACGTATATCAAGCATTGATCAGCGAGGAGGCCGGTCATGTAGTGGAACACCGGTTGGCATCAGACGGCATCACCCGTTTTGACAGCATCGACATCGAGAAGCTGCAGGCATGTCGGCAACCACACGACACCTTATTATATATATTGCGAGAGAAAGACTTCCAACCCGCGCAGGTGGAGGCCATCTGGCAGAATATCCATGCTGCTACGGGTACTGTATACGAGTCGGCGAGCCATCAACTGGTGTTCGACCGTGGATTCATCGTCGTCGCTGCGCGCTTGGAACAGGAGCAACGAGAGTATTCGTTTCCAATCGAGAGCCTCTATACGCTGGAGAATGGATGGAAAATCAGTATCACGACCGAACCGGCCGACCCTCTTACGGTAAGCCGTCAACCGTTAGTGGCAACACTTGATGCTGAAAGGGTAGGTATGCCTCTCCTGCTGCGACCTACCCGCCAAGGCGACCGCTTTCAGCCATTTGGTATGAAGGGCATGAAGCTGGTGAGCGACTTCCTTACCGACCGCAAGGTGCCGCTGCTGATGAAGAAGCGACAACTTGTCATGGAGGATGCTTCGGGACGGATTGTGTGGATTGTCGGACAGCGTATCGACGGACGATGTGCCGTCAATGCCCAGACTCGACATGTACTGCGCATAGCCTGTATGCCGCCGCAGCAGCCTCAATCGCTATAGCGTCAGTGCTTTCTCGTTTTCAATACATAGGAATAATCTTTTAAAACAATAAATATTCAGATGAAAAATTATCTCTTCTTCTTGCTTGCCTTCGTCGTCATGGGTTGTGCTTCCTCTTCAGTGAGTGCGCCCGACGACGGAACGAAGCGTGAATTTCGCGGTGCCTGGATTCAAGCTGTCAACGGTCAGTGGACGGGCATCGGGCGCGACAACATGCAACGTACGCTGACCTATCAGCTCGACGAGCTACAGAAAGATGGTGTCAACGCCATCATCTTCCAGGTGCGACCAGAATGCGATGCCCTCTATGAAAGCCGTCTGGAGCCTTGGAGCCGTTTCCTTACAGGCCAGCAGGGTATGGCGCCGCAACCCTATTGGGACCCTCTTCAGTGGATGATAGAGCAATGTCACAGACGGGGTATGGAACTCCACGCCTGGATCAATCCCTATCGGGCCAAGACGAAGACAACCAACGAGCTGGCTTCGTCGCATGTCGCTGTGCAGCATCCCGACTGGGTCTTTGCCTACGATGGGCTGTACATCTTGAATCCTGCCCTGGAGGAGTCGCGACAGTTCACTTGCAAGGTGGTGGAAGATATCGTCAGGCGGTATGATGTCGACGGACTGCACATCGACGATTATTTCTACCCTTATCCTGTAGCAGGCGTGACGATACCGGATGCCGACCTCTACAGGCAGCGGGGAGCTGGTTTTGCCTCTATCGGCGATTGGAGACGTCACAACGTCGACCTGCTCATACGCGATCTTCACAAGACTATCCACAGCGTCAAGCCTTGGGTGAAGTTTGGTGTGTCGCCCTTTGGCATCTATCGCAACAAGAAGAACGACCCCAACGGTAGTCAGACCAACGGACTGCAGAACTACGACGACCTCTACGCCGATGTGCTGAAGTGGGTGGACAATGGCTGGGTGGACTATCTCGTGCCGCAACTCTACTGGGAGATTGGCCACAAGGCTGCCGATTATCAGGAGCTCATCCAGTGGTGGAACCGCAACAGTCGCGGCTGTCCACTCTATATCGGTGAGGATGTGGAGCGAACGGCCAAGCACGGCGATATGGCTCAGAAAATGCAACTGCACAAGCAGCTGAAGAATGTGGGTGGTACGGTATTGTGGTATGCTAAGGCCGCCGTCGACAATGTGGGCAACTATGGCACGATGCTACGTCAGAATTATTGGCGCACGAAGGCTCTTCAGCCTCGCATGGACTTCATCGATGGCGATGCCCCGAAGGCCGTTCGTAAGGTAAAAGTTGTGGAGATGGCCGACGGTCCCTTCATTTTCTGGAAGAAGCCGAAAGGGAAAGGCTGGCGCAACGAGGCCATGAAATACGCTATCTACTGCTTCCGTCAGGGCGAGCCGATAGACATCTCTAACACTTCGCACCTTGTGGCCACGACTACAAACAACTTCGTGCGCATAGGTGCTCAACGAGCCATGAACACATACGTCATTACGGCTCTCGACCGCATGGGCAACGAGAGTGTAGGGAAACAAGTGGTGTATTGAGTTGATATCGACATGAGCCTTCGGAAGACCTGAAGGCTCATGTTTTTTATTCAAAGGTCGAAGATAATAATGGCAGCCACCATGAGCAACATGACTGATGCGACAATCACCAGGGCGCGATAGCCATATTTGACCAACCACTTCTTGCGTTTCTGCGCCCGTAGCATGCGTGTCTTGAACGCTTCGGCGTCGTCCATTTTTTCAAGTTCTTTTCTGCGGATATTACTGCCAAAACTATGTTTGTGATGTGTATGTTCATTCATGTTGTGTGTCCAGACTATAACAATTTATAATGAATTTCTTTGCAAAGGTAATTCTTTTTCGCAAATTATAGGCTAAACCCACAACTTTTTTAATTGTATTTAAGGAAAGGGGGCAGCTATCCGCTCCCCCTCTCCACAAAGTATCTTAGAATCGGAAGTCGAGCTCGACGTCCACCAGGTTGTAGTTATGCTTGGCCAAGGTGCGATCGTTGACGCGTGCATACTCGAAGTTCAGCTGCAGGTTCTTCGTGAAGAAATAGTTCAGTCCGGCCTCTACGGAGTTGAGCGACGTAGCCCATTCCTTCGACTTTCGATACGTCTGATAGCGAGCCTTGGCGTGCAGCTTGCTCTTGATGACTGGCACGATGCCGAAGACGTACCAACCGTCGGCCTTGTCGCCCAGGGAGTAGTCGATGGTGTTGTTGCCGATGACTCCGGAACCCCATCCCTGCGAATGCAGATACTCAGCGCGGAAGGTGTATTCGTCCTTGTCCCATTCTACCGAGAGACAGTAGCGGTTGAGTCCGACGCTCTCGTTGGTGCCGTTTATGGTGGTCATTCCTCCATGACTGCCCGTCCATCCGAAGGCACCGATGCGCAAGCCTTTCACGGGCATTACCCACAGGCCGCCGATGATGTCCTTGCGGTTGTCCTTGTCAGAGCGGTTGATGCCTTCGCCGTTGTAGACGCCTACCTGGTAGTGGAGCAGGGCGCGGCCATTGCTGTTGGGCAGGATGTCGCCCTGTACCTGTATACCAATGTCGCGACCACCGCTCGACTTCTCACCGACGCGGTCGCCGAAGCCTGACAGGCGGTTGATGACGTCAGCATAGCCACGCCAGCCTTGTGTCACAGGGTGAGTGGGGTTCTCGAAGGTGAAGGCGCGCTTGAACTGTCCCACTCTCACCTGAACCTCCTTGTGCTTCACCCATTCGGCGTAGAGGTCCATCAGCTGTACGGTGGGTTCACCGGGACCTTTGGCGTTGGTGCCTTGTATCTGAGCTCGCCAGTTGAAGTCGTTTATCTTCCCGTCAACGATCATGCGGAGCAGACGGAGGTTGAAAGTGTTGCTCTCGGCATCTTCCTTGTCTTGTCCCTGATACTGCAGCATACCGTAGCCGCTCAGCTTGATGTTGTCGTACCACTTGTTTGCCTTTTCCTGTGCAAACGCACTCATGCTGAAGGAAGCAACCAACAGCATCGTCATTGATTTCTTAAGTAAATTAGCCATAATGATAGATTGTTTGTTGATTATGCTTGCAAAATTACTACTTTTTTTTCAAAAACGTAAACAAATGACCATTTTTTTCAAAACAAACAAAAAAACTCCGCAGAATGGATGTCTGCGGAGTCTTCGAGTTATCGTTGGGGTGTACTTATTTATACTCCTTGATTTCTTCCTCTCCGATGAGGGCGCGATAGGCATTGCTGGCCAGAGCCGTCAGCTCGTCCTCGCCGGGATAGATGTGCACGGGAGCAAGATATTCCACACGCTCCTTCACCCAGTCGCGCACGTATGGGCAACGGCAGAGAGCACCTGTCAGGATGACGGCGTCCACCTTACCATTCACAACGGGAGCGAGTGAGCCGAGATAGCGAGCCGTCTGGTAGCACATAGCACGCAGATAGAACTCTGCCTTCTTGTCGCCGTTGTCGATGCGCTTCTCCACCTCCATCAGGTCGCTGGTGCCGAGATAGGCAACCAGTCCGCTGTGGCCGTTCATCTTGCGGAGCATCTCGTCGAGGGTGTATTGTCCGCTGTAGCAGAGCTTCACGAGCTGCGAGCTGGGCAGCTGTCCGGCGCGCGAGGGGCTGAAGGGGCCATCGCCGCTCAGAGCGTCGCTGCACTCGATGGCGCGTCCCTTGTGGTGCAGGGCGAAAGAGATGCCGCTGCCCAGATGGCAAACGATGAGCGTCTGCTCGTTGTATTTCAGGCCATTCTCGCGGCAGTAGCGCTTGGCTATCTCACGCTGGTTCAGTGCGTGCCAGATGGTCTGGTGAGGCAGTTCGGGCATACCCGTAACGCGAGCGATATCATCGAGCTCGTCGACCACACCGGGATCTACCGTGAAGGCACGGCAGCCAATCTCCTTGGCCAGGCTGTTGGCCAACAGCGGACCGAGGTTGCAGGCGTGGTTGATACGCGGATGGCGTGTGTCTTCAATCACTTTGTCGTTCAGTTCGTAGACACCGCCTTCCATCGGCTTGACGAGTCCGCCACGACCAACAACGACGTCGAAGTCAAGGCCGACACCCATCTTCTCGAGTTCCTTCATGAGGGCTTCCTTGCGGTAGTCGAACTCGTCCATGATGTTGGGATACTTGCACAGTTCGTCGTACGGGTGGTTGATAGTAGAATTCTTTACCAGTTTGTCGTCCTCGAAGATACCAATCTTGAGTGACAGCATTCCCGGGTTAATAGCTAAAATCTTCATGGTCTTATGTTATCAATTTTTCAGTGTTCAATGTTCAATCCTCAAATCATGCTTGCAGGCAAGCCATAGCCAGGCTATGGTACTTCGTCAGGGCAGAGTCGCTGCGCGAGGTGATGCTGATGGGGCAGGCAGCACCCTGCAGACCGACGGCCAGATGGGCATCGGTGAAGGCGGTCAGCGCCTTGTAGAGCACGTTGCCAGCTTCGATGTCGGGCATGATGACGACATCGCTGTTGCCCTCAAGCGGACTCTTGATGCCCTTGATGTCGGCCGACTCCTTGCATACGGCGCACTTCAGGTCGGTGGGTCCGTCGATGATGGCGTTGCCGAACTCGCCGTTCTTGCACATCTCTACCAGCTTCTCGTAGTCGAGCGTGACGGGGAACTTGGGCGACACCTTCTCCGTGCAGTGTACCAAGGCAATGCGCGGCTGCTCCACACCGAAGACGTTGCACACGCGGATGGCATACTTGATCATGGCGATGCGCTGTTCGAGTGTGGGGAAGGGTATGACGGCGGGATCCATCATGAAGAGGAGCTTGTGGTAGGTGGGGATGTCGAACGAACTGATGTGCGTCAGGATGTTTCCCGGCGGTATCAGGCCCTCAGCCTTGTTCTCTTTGTTGATGATGGCCTTCAGCAAAACATCGGTGTTGATGATGCCCTTCATGATAACGTCGGCCTCGCCACGGCGAATCATCCGCACGGCTTCGGCTGCCGACTCTTCGATACTTCCCAGATGGAGGTTTGTCACCTTTGCCCATCCTTCACTCTCTGCCCGGTTGATAGCCTCTTGCGAGTGTTCGTCGTGAGCTTCTACGGCGACAACGCGGCAGCATCCACGGGCTTTCAGCTGCTCCACTAACTCGCTAAAATCTTTAATCAATTCCATGGTATCTGTGTGAATTTTGCGCAAAGTTACTACTTTTGTGCCGAAAGCATGAAGGAATGTATTGTTTTTTAAGAATATTTTGCATGAATCGGCACAAAAGCAGTAGCATGCTGCGAATTACTCCTTCACCACACCGAACTTATAGATGCAATGGCTGGTGTAGCGTTCACCGGGACGAAGCAGGGCGCTGGGCCATTCGGGCTTGTTGGGTGTGTCGGGATATTTCTGTGTTTCGAGACAGATGGCGGCGTGCTTCTGGTAGGTGACGCCTCGCTTGCCGGTCACCGTTCCGTCGAGGAAGTTGCCGGTGTAGACCTGTATGCCTGGCTCGCTGGTGTACACTTCGAGCATGATGCCTGTCAGAGGGGAGTAGACAGAGGCAGCCAGCTGTTTGTCGTTGCCCTTGCCGTCGCGATAGCTCTCAAGGCACCAGTTGTGGTCGATGCCGTTGCCGTTCTTGATGGCGGGGATGCTGAAGTCGTTGACGATGCTGCCCACCTCTTTCGGCATAGAGAAGTCCAGGGGTGTGTCTTTCACCCATTCTATCTTTCCGGTGGTCATGAAGGTATCGTCGGTCGGCGTATAGTTGTAGGCATTGAGGTAGAGCAGATGGTTCTCTATCGACTTTGTCGGGTCGCCGTTGAGGTTGAAGTAAGAGTGGTTGGTCATGTTCAGGACCGTGGGCTTGTCCGTCTCTCCGGTGTAGCTGATGTCGAGGCTGTTGTCGTTGCGGACGATATACGTCACCGTAGCCTTCACCGTTCCGGGGAAACCGTTGTCGCCATCGGGCGAGACGATGGTGAGCAAGAGCGTCGAGTCGTTCTCCTGAACAGCGTCGTACACCTGGTACTGCCATCCGCTGAAACCACCGTGCAGACAGTGGCCGAAGTTGTTGCGCGGCAGCTGGTATTCGGTTCCGTCGATCTTGATCTTGCCGTCCTTGATGCGGTTGGCATAGCGGCCGATCGAGGCACCGAAATCGCTCGGTGTGTTGACGGTGTCGGCATACTGCCTGATGTTGTCGAATCCGAGGACGACATCCTGCAGCTGTGCGTTACGGTCGGGCACCATGAGCGATACGACGCGTCCGCCGAAGTTGGTGATGCATGCCTCCATGCCGTTCTTGTTCTTCAGGGTGAAGAGCTTCACGGGCTTTTCGTTGATGGTAGTGTCGAAAGCTGTGGGGTTGAGTCCCGAAGCGGTCAGTTTGCTTTCCGGGTTGTTACAAGCGGTACACAGTGCGATGGCTGCACCTGCGCACGCGATCATTGTTCTTAGTTGTTTCATTGTCGTGTTTGTTTTAGATGTTATGTGAATGTTTTGCTGATTCTTTTCGGTGGTTAGTTGTTCAACGATGCAAAGGTACATAAATATTTTGAATTGAGCAAATATTTCAGAAAAAGTTGAAAAGAAGGGCTGATTTTGCTTTGTGTTGAAAAATTCTCGAAAAAATATCTGTTTTTCTTTGCGGATTCAAAAAAATCGTTTATCTTTGCATCGAGAATGTCAAAACTTAGGAATATAACTAAAAAAATGATAGAATTATGAAAAAGATTTTTACACAACGAATGGTGCTTGCGGCCATCATGATGGTTGCTGGCTATGCTTATGCGCTGGCCGATGATGGCGACGTCTTTTCTGTGAAAACGAAAGAAGGCGTGATGATGACGTTCACGGTCAGCAGCGAGAGCGACAAGACCTGTTTTGTAGGCGATGATAGCTATTTAAACAATAGTGATGCCTGCATCGACAAGTCGGTGACCGGTACGGTGACAGTTCCAGAGACGGCGATGGGCTATAGGGTGACGCGTATATCCGAATATGCCTTCCAGTACTGCAATATCGAAGAGTGCGTCATTCCGAAGAGTGTGTCTATTGATTTTACGGCTGGACTTTTCTATTCTTGCAAGAAACTGAAGAAGTTCTGGTTCAATGATGGTATCGACCGTATACCCGTTTGGTTCTTCAATGGTTGCGAGTCGCTCGAAGATGTTTACATCCCCAGTTCGGTGAAAATGATCAGAGAAAGAGCTTTCAAGGATTGCAAGAGCCTGATGTGGTTGCAGATTCCAGAGAATGTGACATCCATAGGTGAACGCGCTTTCGAGAACATGACCGATTGCGATTTTTCGTTCCTGCCTGCCACACCGCCTACCTTCGGCGAGAATTGTTTCGATGGTATGAGTGTTTTCGACTATGCCGAATACGGTGGAGAGGGCTTAGAGTTGAGCAGTATGATTCATGTGCGTAGCGAGGAAGCCGTCGCTGCTTACACCGCTGAGCTGAAGAAGCAAGAATATCTGAAAGATCTCTATCTGAACGTGGTGAGTGGATTCTACCGGTTGCTCGACCGTGAGGCAACAGGCTACATGATTGCGGGCTATCCTGATTTTGAAAATGGAACCCTCAACTACGTGGGATTCTCCGAGATTCCCGGTGCTGACGTTACCGAGCTCGTCATCCCGGAAAAGGTGAAGGGGCTGGATTTGGTCAGTATTTCCGATATCTTTGGCACGAAGGGCAGCACCACAATCACGAAGATTGTGCTCCCCTCTACGTTGAAGCTGATCTCTACAGACTGCTTCCGCGATTTTTCTGCCTTGAAGGACATCAACCTGCCCGAAGGTTTGGAGACCATCTACAGCTGGTCGTTTGCTGGATGTTCGTCGCTCGAAGAGATCATCTTCCCCTCGACGCTGAAATCGTTGGAGCGTGGCGCCTTCCGCTACTGCGATAAGCTAAGCAGTGTATATATGAACGCGCGCAATGTCGATTTGTTCAGTGGTGAGTATGCCGGCAACAGCGCCTGCGAACATGCCACGATGTATGTCCCGTTCGGCACGTTCAAGTATTACGATACCGAACAGTGGCACAACGAGTTCCGCTGGCGAGCACAGATGGATCCGCGCGATGGCGACATCTTCCCATCGGAGTATAAGACCGGAAAAGATATGTGGTTCCAGGTGATCAACGCCCAGGACAAGACCTGTCGCGTCTATGGCGATGAAGCGATGAGGGCTGTCGAAACCAGCACCGAAGGCGCCGCCAACATTCCGCAGAAACCGGAGGGCTTCACCGTGACGGAGATTGGCGAGTATGCCTTCCTCACCTGTGGCAAGCTCACCGTGGTGAACATTCCCAACACCGTGAAGCGCATCGGCAATGGAGCCTTCGGATTCTGCACCGGACTGGTGTCGGCTTCTATTCCGAGTTCGGTAGAGACCATTGGCGAGAGTGCTTTCGCCTTTGCAACGAAACTGGCTTCCGTTACGCTCCAGGAAGGTCTGAAAGAGATTGGCGCTGGTGCCTTCGGCTTCACCGGAATCTATTCCGTGACACTTCCCTCCACGCTGAAAGAATTAGGCCTGCAGACATTCTACGGATGCTCCAACCTGACCGACATCAACATTCCTGATGGCATCAACGAGATTAAGAGCAGTACGTTTGCTTTATGCAGAAATCTGACCAGTATCGAACTGCCTGCCAGCGTGGCGACGCTCGGCTATCACAGTTTCTACAACTGCGACAATCTTGGAGTGGTCAAAATCCACAATGCCCGGGTCCGACTGGTTGACGAAGATGGGCATAAGACATCCGACAACGGAGCCTTCGCCGAGGAAACCTATCACTGGAGCGAACTCTGCATGCCGGAAGGTTCTTTCGACTATTACAACCAAGAGCCCTGGACGACGTGGTTCGGTGCTATGGTCAGCTCGCTGCCATACGTAGCCACTGGCATCGGTCAGGTGGAGAAGTCTGTTGAGGCTCCCGCCCTGTGGTATTCGCTCGACGGCAAGCCCATGCTGAGCGCTCCCACGAAGCCCGGCCTCTACATCCGCAACGGCAAGAAGGTCGTGGTGAAGTAAAAAGGGATAACAACTTACTTTTCATACCGAACAGGAACATCTATGTAAAGTAAGAAAAGCTAATATTAAAAAGCGCGAGAGGTTAATATCCACTCGTGCTTTTTTTCTTTATGACGATGCTGGCCTTAACTCCACGACAAGCCCCATAGCTGCTGCAATCCGGTAGAGTGTAGACACGGTAGGGATTGTCAGTCCACGTTCCAGTCGCGACACATAACTCTTGTTGGCTCCTATTCGCTCTGCCAACTCCTGCTGTGTCAGCCCAGCGTTTTTCCTTGCATCGAGAAGAATCTGTGCATTATATTCTTCCCATGCTTTGTCTTCGGCAGCTTTTCTGCTTTCAGAACCTTTTGGCCCGAACTCACGTTCTAGTTCGGCACTCACATCATAAATCATTTCTTTTTCTTTCATTTTGGTATTCCTCTTTCAGTTTGATTGCTTTGTCAATTTCGCGCTTAGGTGCTTTCTCGGTCTTTTTTGTATAGCAATTGAATAGCACGACAATATTTTTACCATCATAGATATAGAACAACCGAAACTCTTTGTTCCCGAAGCTTACCCGAAACTCATAAAGACCATCACGTACATATTTAATATAGTGACTGGGGATTTTATCTTCTGACTCTAAAAGCAGCAAAGCTCGTTTTATCTTGCCACGTTCTTGGTCGGAGAGTTCTTTCATGAACTCTCCAAAATACTTCTTATATGCTATTATGCGTCTCATTGGGTGCAAAGTTAGTAAAAGTTACACTACTATACAACTTTTTGGGCAAAAAAATGCAGGGAAAACAAATATTTCCCTGCATTATTCTTAAAGTCTTATGATAAAATGAGGTGTAGCCTTCATTCAAAATTGGGGTAACAGTTCGTAAACAGCATTAGCAGAGCCGGCGCGAACCGTCGCTGATGACGACATCGTAGACTTTCGGCTCGCGGTTGTACTTGGCTGTATACTTCGCTTTGGCGTCGGCAATGAACTGGTCGTAGAGTTCGTCCTTCACCAGGTTGATGGTGCAGCCACCGAAGCCGCCGCCCATGATGCGCGAGCCGGTGACACCGTTCTCGCGGGCTACGTCGTTCAGGAAGTCGAGCTCTTCGCAGCTCACCTCATACTCCTTCGACAGTCCTTCGTGCGTCTCGTACATCTTCTGGCCAACCGTCTCGTAGTCGCCGGCGACAAGGGCGTCGCAGACAGCCAGCACACGGTCTTTTTCGCCCAGCACGAAGTGGGCACGCTTGTAGTCCTCTTCGCCCACTTCGGCACGGACCTCCTCAAGCTGCTCCCATGTGCAGTCGCGCAGCGTCTCGAACTTTCCTTCCGGATGCTTGGCGGCGATGTGGCGCACAACGTTCTCGCACGAGTTGCGGCGATCGTTGTAGGGGCTGCCAGCCAGTTCGTGCTTCACGCACGAGTTGATCAATACCAGGCGATAGCCCTTCGGGTCGAACGGGAAATACTCAAACTCGCGGCTGCGGCAGTCGAGTCGCATCAGCTTGCCCTCCTGTCCGAAGACGCTGGCAAACTGGTCCATGATGCCGCAGTTGACACCGCAGTAGTTGTGCTCGGTGGCCTGTCCGGCCAGGACGATGTCCCACTTCGACACCTTGTTCTCGCCGAAGAGGTCGTTCAGTCCGCAGGCGAAGCAGCTCTCCATAGCTGCCGACGACGACATACCAGCTCCGAGGGGAACGTCGCCGGCGAAGGCGATGTTGAAGCCCTTTACGGGAACGCCCAGCTTCTGCATCTCCTTGGCGATGCCGTAGATGTAGCGTGCCCAGCTTGTCTTCGGTCCGGCGGGATCGTCGAGGTGGAAGTCTACGCGGTCCTTCAGGTCGATGGCGTATGCCATCACCGTGTCTTCAGTGCCGTTGATGCGCATTTCTGCCACAATGCCTTTGTCTACTGCTCCCGGGAACACGAATCCGCCGTTGTAGTCGGTGTGCTCGCCAATGAGGTTAATACGTCCGGGCGATGTATAGACGTTGCCCGTCTTTCCGTCGAAGTGCTTGATGAAGCGACTTCTTACAAATTCTATATCCAACATGTTTGTTTTATTTGGTTTTTTTTTTTCGATTGATTGAATTACATTACGCCGAACTTATACACCGTCTTCTGCTTATACTGCTCGCCGGGGCGCAGCACGACAGATGGGAAGTAGGGATGGTTCGGACTGTCGGGGAAGTGCTGGCACTCGAAGCAGATGCTGCTGCGGCGTGGGAATGTTGTGCCGCCCGGGCCTGGCAGCCCGTCGCCCCAGTTGTTGGTGTACACCTGCATGCCCGGCTCGGTGGTATAGACTTCCATCGTTCGTCCGCTGACGGGGTCGCTGAGGCGTGCTGCGAAGGTGAGCTTCATCTCCTCCTTCTTGTTCAGCACGAAGCAGTGGTCGTAGCCGGCCCCGTTCCTGATCTGTTCGTCGTCGGCATCGATGTCCTGGCCTACAGGCTTCGGTGTGCGGAAGTCGAAGGGTGTTCCGGCCACCTTCAGGATCTCGCCTGTGGGGATGCTCGTCTCGTCGATGGGGATGAAGAAGTCGGCGTTGATCTCGCAGATCTGGTTGGTAATCTCCGTTGTGGGGTTTCCGATGCCTTGGAGCGAGAAGAATCCGTGGTGCGTCAGGTTGACGATGGTCTTCTTGTTCGTCGTGGCCATGTAGCCGATGGTGAACTCGTTGTCGTCGGTGAAGGTATAGACGACGGTCACTTTCACCTCGCCCGTGAAGCCCTCTTCAAGGTAGGGCGACACATAGTTGAGCACCAGCGTGTTCTCGCTCATCTTCATGGCGTCCCACACGCGCGCATTCCATCCTTTCAGTCCGCCGTGGAGCGAGTTGGGTCCGTTGTTGATGGCCAGCTCGTAATCCTTGCCGTTGAGCGTAAACTGTCCCTTGGCGATGCGGTTGCCGTAGCGTCCGATGAGCGTCGAGAGGTAGGCCTGGCGGCTGTTGATGGCCTCATGGATGTTGGGGTAGCCCTGGATGACGTTGGCACGGTTGCCGTCTTTGTCGGGCACCATGATGGCCAGGACAGCTCCGCCATAGTTGGTCACTGCCACTTCGTTGCCTTGGTTGTTGCGAAGGATGTAGAGGTCTGTATTCTTACCGTTGATAGTGGTCTGAAAATCCTCTCGTTTCAGACCACAGAGATTCTGTGTTTCTAATGTACTCATATTTGCAAAAATGTTAGTTTATAAACTTTGTTTGCAAATATACGCATATTTATTGAAACTCGCAAATGAATCAACGTTAATTAACAAAAAAGATGATGCTTTTAATAGGAAAGTGGCTTCCTGCCCCATCTGGTGGGTGTCAGAGATAGTCTTTGGGAGCGTCAGCGATAATCTCTGACAGGGTCGCAGACGATCTCTGACAGGGTCAGAGATGGTCTCTGATGCGGTCAGAGATGGTCTCTGATGTCGTCGTTGATGGTCTCTGGCAAGGTCGTTGATGGTCTCTGATGCGCTAATGTAGGAGGTCACGCTTCCTAGCGTGACACCTGCCACGTATGCGCTGCTTATGCGCTGTTGCGACGCTGGGAAAGGCTACGGGTAGGCGAGCGTAGCTCGGGAATGGCGTCGCCTCCTACGCTGCTGCTTATGCGCTGTTGCGACGCTGGGAAAGGCTACGGGTAGGCGAGCGTAGCTCGGGCGCTCGGCCCCTTGGGACGCTTTGCTTGCAAAGAATGGCGTCGCCTCCTACGCTGCCACTGATGCGCTAATGTAGGAGGTCACGCTTCCTAGCGTGACACCTGCCACTGATGCGCTATTGTAGGAGGTCACGCTTCCTAGCGTGACACCTGCCACGTATGCGCTGCTTATGTGCTGTTGCGACGCTGGGAAGCGTCGCCTCCTACGCTGCTGCTTATGCACTGTTGCGTCGCCTCCGATTAGTGTATGTAAACATGTCAAAGAGCTATCATCGCAATGCATTCGAATGCGTTGCAAAGGTACGCACTATTCCCGACACCACCAAATTTCGCCCCTCATGGTGCGCAAAAATCTGTTAAGAAAACACTCACTTCGTGTTAACAATTGCAAACATCCCAAATAGACGTTAGAAGCAGCCATAGACCGGCGGGGGGGAATCTCCGTTATTCAGAGAAAGCAACAAGATGCTGTGTGTCTTGCCCTGAAAAACGTTGAATAAAAAACAACGTTTAAAATGGAGAAAACAGAAGATTTTAATGTATTAGAGTTACAAGAACTTGCGATTAAACACAATTGCGGTAAAAAACACACTTCATTGGCTCAAAAGAGCATGATTGTTAAGTCTTATTTGTTAAATCATGTTCCATTAGAGCAATTAAGTAAAGATTTTGGCGTTAGTGTCAGGTCTATTCGAAGATGGATTAGTACCTTTGCAGAGGGAAAGGTTCCGCAGAAGAACTCTCCGGATACTTCCTATGTCAAACCAAATCCGTCGATTATGCCTAAGAAGATTCAGAAACCAGTAGAGACAGAGGCCGAGGAACTGGCCCGTCTCAGGGAAGAGAACAAGCGCCTGGCGGAAGCGTTGAAGATGGCCGAGTGGATGAATCACGCCAAGGACGTGATGATAGACGAAGCCGAGAAGATGTTCAACATTCCAATCAGAAAAAAAGCTGGCGCCAAACAGTAACAAGGCTTGCCGCAGAGAAGGTCAAGGGCCAGACCATGGGCCTTCTCTGCCGGCTGTTTGGCAAGAGCTGGCAGGCATACTATCAGTACAAGGACACATTAAGCAGACAACGGCTAAGGGAAGAGATGGTAATCCAGTTCGTCAAGGATATACGCCAGCTGGATCCCGGTATTGGCGGAGAGAAGCTTCACTACATGTATCGCGAGCGTTTTGGAGCCGACTATGAATATATGGTGGGGCGTGACAAGATGGAGG
>Ga0310695_10004246_pt1 | contig 26772 bp, 21 predicted proteins | sample RumenRJG_04DNA_FD_203882 | JGI IMG/M metagenome (GOLD analysis project Ga0310695, IMG submission 203882) | Bovine rumen microbial communities from Lethbridge, Alberta, Canada - RJG_04 (v2) (version 2) | ecosystem: Host-associated > Mammals > Digestive system > Stomach > Rumen | place: Canada... | reverse complement strand
GGTCTCTTCAGAAAGGATGTTGGCATGCCACTTGCCGTCTGCGTCTTTCTTGATGAACGAACCGCCGTTGCTCCAAATCCAGGGGGCAAAGTTGTGAGGAAGGTTCCAGTCGCTCCGGCCTGGGAATGCGTAGCCCCTTACATGGGCGCCGTCTTCAAGAACTTCGTCTTTGTCGTTGATCTTGCGAATGGCGTTTTTGAAGCCTTCGTAGGTCTTGATAGAATCTTTGGTAATGCCGTGTTCTGCAAGAATGCGCTTGTTTGCAAGGATTGCACGGATATCGATAAACCATGGAACGGAGTAGATGGTCGTGTCTTCGTCAATATGGGTTGTGTTCCAGCTGACAGGTACAAATCTTTCGGGATGAATGTTTGTAAGGTAGCTGTTCAGTGGCTTAATTTCTTTACGAGACGCGAAATACGGAATCCAGGTGGTACCAAGTTGTAAAACATCGGGGGCCTGCTGAGCTCCAGAGAGTGCCGCAGTAATGCGGGTCCAGGCTTCACCCCAGTCAAGCACGACGACATTGGTTTTGATGCCGGTCTTTTTGGTATAGATTTCAAGTCTTTTTTCTAGGATTTCTTGTGGAGAGGCCCCGTTGGGCATAATCCAAACTGTAAGGGGCTTTTGCTTTGGGGCGGCTATGGCAGCCGTAGAGGCCAACGCCAATGCCAGAATTGAATGCATAATTCTATTCATCATTGTACCCATGAACTTCTCCTTTCTTATCCGAATCCTCATGACAATCCGAATGTTAAAATAATAAAAAAATGATAAAAGTGAAAATATTCACATGAAGGATTCCCTTGAAAGATAGTCCAAACTGGAATAAATGGGCAAAATTAACCCGAAATGTAATCAAATCTAAACAAATTGGCCGAAGTGTGACAAAAATCAAAAAAATATATTTTTTGAAAGTTATCTCACCAAACAATCATTTTTTAGTTATATTTTTCTTGTCGTAAGAAAACGATAACCAACCCTTAAGGAGTAAATAAAATGAAAAAAGGTATTGTGACCCTTCTCTGCGCCGGTATGATTGTTCTTTCCGGCTGCTATGGCAAGAACGCATGCTTCAACAAGCTGCATGATTGGAACGGCACTCTTGGCAACAAGTGGCTCAACTCCATCGTTCACTTCTTCCTGAACATCTTCCCGGTCTACATGATTTGCTTGGGCCTGGTCGACGGCCTCGTGCTCAACACTATCGAATTCTGGACCGGTTCCAATCCGCTTGCTGGTGGCGACTCCTATTATGAAAAGGACGCTCAGGGCAACTCCATTGCTGCTGTCAAGAACGAAGATGGTTCTATGACTGTCGAAATGACCACCGCTGCTGGTGAAAAGGCCACCATGACCCTCCAGCGCGATGAAAACGTTATCCGCGCTCTTGACGCCGAAGGTAACGTTATCGCTCAGCGCGAACTCGACAAGTAATTTTTTACTTGATTGAAATTCAATGACCTTGGCTTTTGCCAAGGTCTTTTTTTTATATATATTTGAGTTATGCTTGGGCGCATTTGCCATATAATGATAGTATTGTTCGCGTTTTTTTTGATGTCTTGCGTCAAAGAAGACATCAAGCGTGGTAATGATGCTTTGCGTATTGGCGACTATGAGCGTGCCATAGCCAATTTTTCTAAAGCCCTCGATGTAGAACCCGCCAATCGCGACGCCCGTTATGGGCTAGCCCTTTCTTACTATGCAGAGGCGGAGCAGGCGGACCGTTTCAACGATTCCTCTTTTGATCGTTGGAACCGTACGGCCCGGGAATTCAAGATTCTTTATGGCTTGGACAGCAGCGGCAGTATTGACGCCAATTATTCAACTTGCTTGTTCTACTTGGCTCGTGCAACACTTAATCACGATGCGTCAGCAAATGTGTTGCCCATATTGGATAAATCTATCGCTTTGGATAGTTTGAATTATTTTAGCTATAACCTGAAAGGTTTGATTCTTGCACGGAGCCGTGCTCCCGGAGACTTGAATGGCGCAAAGAATATTTTTATCCATATCGTGACGCGGGAGCCTGGGTTCATTTCGGCATACATTAACCTAGGTAATATTTATTGGGAAGAAGGCGATGTGGAATCTGCTTGGGATACATGGTCCGCCGGACTTCAGAAAGCTCCGACGAACAACGCCTTGATTTACTGGACCCAGGTGGCCGAAGATTCCTTGAAATCGATGGTGCTTTCTGGTAGACTATGAGCGTAAAAAGCGAAAAGTCTCTGATAAGTATTTTGGATAAGGCCAACAATTGTGCCTTGTTGCACCGGGGCGGTGAGGCTGACGTTTACGAACTTGAATGTGGCGAAAGCCGTTATGCCTTAAAGTGGTATCATGAAGGATTCCGTTATGATGTTTCGGTTGTTGAGCGTCTAAAGCATTTGAATATCTCGGGACTTTACCGTGTTCGGGAATCCGGGGTTCGCGAAAATACGCCGTATCTGGTTTATGATTTTCTTGAGGGTGTCTGCTCGGCTGATGTTTCTGCCATGCCTGTTGCGGTAGCCCTGCAGCTACTTCGGGACTTGGTACAGACGCTGGTTTTGCTGGATAAGGAGGGTATCCATCACGGTGATATAAATCCGGCCAATGTTATACTCTGCAATTCCGGGACCCATTTGCAGGCTGTGCTGATTGATTGCGGTATCGTTGGGCCGGGTGCCTTGGGTTATGCCGCGCCGGAACGCTTTCAAGGACAGCCTGCCAGTGCCAAAAGTGACCTTTACAGTCTGGGAATGCTTTTGTTCCGTTGGGTTGCTGGGCAGAACTTGCTTGATTCGCAGGATTACAATGAATTTGCGTCCCAAGCCTTTGCTATAGATACAATGGATGTTTCGTCTCGTTTGTACGAAATCGATTGTTGCAGTGCAGAAGAGCTTTCTGCCCTTTCGGCTTTGTGGAAAGTCCTTTTGCGTTCGGATCCTGAAACCCGGGTGGAGGATTTTGACGAATTGGAAGAACTCTTGGAAATCGCCCTTTCGTCTATTGGAGCGGGGGAGGTGACTGTCCAAACGGCTTTGCAAAAATTTGCTGCTGGGCTGTTTGATGAAAAATTGGGGCGAAAATTCCCGGCAGGGGAATCGGTATCCCCCAAAATGGCGTTTCCGTACAAAAAATGCAATGGGCGAAGTGGAAAAAATAAATTGAAAACGGCCTTTTTTGCCTTTTTTGGACTTATATTATTTGTAATGGTATTTTTCATCTATGTTGGAACCAAAAGTCCCGACATCGATGAAACGGGTAACTTGTTACTTCAAAAATCCAGGAGCCTGGAATCGATAGAGACGGGTGTCGAAAAAACTTCGAAATCGACCGTCGATTCTGTACCCCCTGCGATGCTGAAGGACTTGCCTACACCCGCAATGGAATAGTTTGTAAAGAGGTTTCGAATGAAGTCTGAATCGATGCTGGCTACGGAGAAAATGCTGGATGTCGTAAAAATCTTGCTGGACGAAGTCCAGCCGGAATCTCTTTTTGTGAAAATTCTTGAAGTGGCAAAGGATGTCTTGCATGCCGATGCCGCTGTTTTGGATACGGGGGGCGAAAACGCCCTTCATTTGAGTAATCCAGAAAATGTGAGCATTTCTATATCGGCTATAAAACAGGCAAAACTCGAAAAGAAGGCCGTGGTATGGAATCAGCTGGATGACGATTCTGCAGACCTTTCGAAATCTATTGTGCAGAACCAGCTGACAAGCATTATGGTGTCGCCCTTCCGTACGCCTGAAAGCGAGGCGGGGTATTTGTATTTGCAACGCGCTGCCCGCGAAGAGCCTTTTACCGAAGATGACAGCGCTCTGTTCGATTCCTTCGTGATGGTTTGCGAGAAGTTTGCCTTTGCCGTATTCGATCGTTTGCGTGACAAGGAATCGCTGAATATTTTAAGAAACGTCATCCGCAAAGACGGTATCGTGTATTCTAGCAAGGCGATGGCTGATTTGATTGCCTTGGCCGATAAACTGGCCGTGCTCCCCATGCCCGTGATTATCCGTGGCGAAACGGGAACCGGCAAAGAAGTCATTGCCCGTTATATCCATAGGCATAGTCCTCGAGGCGATAAGCCCTTTGTGGCGGTGAACTGCGGTGCTATTCCGGAACATCTGATGGAATCCCTTTTGTTCGGGCATGCCAAGGGTTCTTTTACGGGAGCCATTGAATCTCGCAAAGGATTTTTTGAAGAAGCCGACGGCGGAACCATCTTCCTTGACGAGATTGGCGAACTGCCCATGAATATGCAGGTAAAGCTTTTGCGCGTGTTGCAGGAAAAGCATATTACCCGCGTGGGTGACAATCGTGAAATCCCGGTGAATGTCCGCATCATCAGCGCCACCCATGTGGACCTGGAAGAAGCGGTGAAGGCGAAACGTTTTAGGGAAGACTTGTACTTCCGTATCCAAGTGATGCCGGTGGTGATGCCCGCCTTGCGGGATCGTGGACAGGATGTGGTTCTCTTGGCCGAAGAATTCTTGACCCGTTATGGAGCCGAATATGGCAGAGGCAAATATCACCTAAGTCGAAATGCGGAAAAGGCCATGCTTGGTTACCATTGGCCGGGCAATGTCCGTGAGCTTGAAAACAAGATTCAGAAAGCTTTGATTCAGGCGGTGCATGGGGTAATCCAGCCGAAGGATTTAGGCTTGGATGACGCCCAGGCGATGCTCAAGGATTCTCCGAGAACCTTGAAAGAAGCAAGGGAAAGTGTGGAGCGTGAGGTAATTGGTCGTGCCTTGGCCGATAGCAATGCTAACCTGACGCTGGCAGCAACGATTTTGGGGATTGACCGTAAGGTTCTCCGCGAAATCATGGAACGTTTGGGAATGAAAAAGGAAGACTATAAAAAATAGTTTTATATATTTTGGGTACTGCCCGGCATAAATTTGCCGGCAAAGGCCCAAAAGGACGGTTGGCACGGAATTTGCAAGAGATTGAGTATGAAAAAGACTACTCTCATAACGACAATTATGATGGCTGCGGCGTTTAGCTATGCTGCTCCGTCTTCTGTGCGTCCGGAGTCATCTGTCCCGACCCCCGCCGAGAATAAGGAAATTTCGCGAGAAATGGCCAATCTTGGTGCGAAGGAAAGCGCAGATTGGCAAAAATTGCGCGCAGAACGTCGTGCTGCCCGAGAGCAAATTCTTTCGGACTTACGCAACAGTTCCGCTGCAGAAAAGAAAAGTATCCGCCAGGAAGTCTCGAAAAAACGAGACGAAAAGACTCGCTTCGAGGGGGAATTCCCGAAAAATCAATCTCGCGAACGTCGTCCGTTTTATGAGCAACCAGAATCTCATCAGATGAACCCGATGCGAGATATGCCTCAGGGCCCAGGTCCGGCTTCAAATCCTATGATGCCGATGTACCGCCCTCATCGCTAAATGCGTTTCGTTGCAATAGTGCTATTGATGCTTTCGTCTTTGCTTTTTGCCGAGACGCAAGAATCTGTGTACTATCGCGCCATGAAGGCTGAAGAAGCTGGCGATGTATCTGCCGCTTTGGCCGCTTTCGAAGAAGCTGTCGAAATTCCTGGTCCCTATACTCAAGAAATTCGTGAAATCATTAATGAATACAATAAGGCCTTGGGCACCACTGCGGTTACGAAAAGTCCTTGGTCTTTTCGCTTTTTAGGTGATTTGGGTTTTTATAGTCTGCATTACAGTGAATTTGGCAGCGTTGAGGATGTTAGCGAAAATGGTGGCGACATATTCTTTTCGCTCATGCCCAGTATAGACTATTCTACGGGAGACTGGATTCATTCTTTTGGGCTTGGATTCTCGGGGGACCTGTTTGTTTCGAATGAAGATATGCCTGCGCTCGATACTAACGACTGGGATATTTCTTTAGGCTTGGAATATTCGTTGGTCGGACGCTCCTTGATGCTAGATGTGGGGGTTGACATAAAAGTGGTTGAGGGTGGCCATGTTTTCCCTGACTTTTTCGCCTGGGTAGAACGGGATTTTTACAGATTCGAAAAACAGAGGATAGGCGCTGCTGCTTGGGGTTATTATGATCCCGATGGTCCTCTTTCTTTTGCGTTGTACGGAGCCTGGCATAGGACTGAACCTTATGGATTCAACGGATCGGTCTATGTGGGGGCGCGTTTCGAAGCTGATTCCGTAGTCGATTACGTGGGTTACCTTTCGGCGTATAAAAAGGCACTTGAAGAAGCAGAGGAAAACGAAAGTAAGGTACCAGATTATCGTGGTGGTTATCCAATGGATTGGGGCTGGGGCTGGGATGGTCAAAACCCGATGGCTGCATGCCTAGAAACTTATGGATCTGAATGCTATGGTTGGAATATTGGAAAGCTGGACTCCATGTACTGGGCTCAACGAAACGGTTCGCAAAATACGGAATCTTCGGTTGACGTTGCTGTGCCTAGGTATTATGCAAAATGGCTTGGCCCCACTATTCGTTCCAAGGTGTTCTACAGGTTCAAACGCAATGTAACGCTTGAAGCCAAATTGAATTTGTATTATGGGTTTGTCCTGGATGGCCCAGATGAAGATTACGAAAACATGGGAAAATTTAACGCCTCTTGGGGAACAACGGCTTATTGGAAACCCAGTGCGGTTACGGTTTATTTAGGTGTAGAGCAGATTTATAAACGTTATAATTTGCCCATTTATTATTTGGGTATATATCCCAGGAACACTTTGCTCTCGGAACTTAAACTAGGCGTTAAGTGGGAAATATAAAAAGACCGGAATAAGTTCCGGTCTTCTTATGGAGATAGTGGGAGTCGAACCCATGACCTACAGATTGCGAACCTGTCGCTCTACCAACTGAGCTATATCCCCAGGATATAGGCGCAATATAACTTATTTTACGCCCCTTGGCAAGTCGGATATGGTTTGGACTAGTTCCCGCGGCTATCCATAGAAGAAAACATCTGGATGATCTCTTCGGTGAAGAGTGAGCCGGGGAGACTCTGTGCGATTTCAAGAGCTTTTTCAAGATGGTCTTGGGCGTTGGCCTTCGCCTTCTTGAAAGCGTCTTTTTCGTTCAGCATTGCGATAATCTTTTCCGGTACACCGGCCTGATCCGCTTGAGCGATCAACGATTCCATGCCGGCGCGTTCCTGCGCGTTACTGCTATCGAAGTAATAGAGTAACGGGAGCGTAATCAAGCCGTTGCCCAAATCGGTAAACTTGGCCTTGTCCAGATTCTTGCTTCCGAAACCGTAATCCAGAAGGTCGTCGACAATCTGGAAGGCGATGCCGAAGTGGCTTCCCATCTGGGCGCAGTTCTCGATAAGCTCTTTATCGAAGCCGGCTAGAATGGCGCCGATGCGGGCGGCGCCTGCAATCAGGGCGGCGGTCTTGCCGTCGATAATGCGATCGTATTCTTCGAACGAAAGCCCCATGTTTCCAGATTGATCCAGTTCCAGAATTTCTCCGGCAATTAATTTGTCTGCGGCCTTGGAAAGGATGGTGGGAATATCGTGGGATTCTTCGTCGATGACGCACTGCATGGCTTGCGAAAGTACGTAGTCGCCAATCAACACGGCCACTTGCGTGCCCCATTCCTTATGGGCGGTCTTTTGTCCGCGACGAATGTCTGTGCCATCGATGATGTCGTCGTGCACAAGGCTTGCAAGGTGCAAAAGTTCGATGCCTGCACAAGCGTGAGCTACGCGCTGCGGATCAGGCTTGTGTGTGCCGCTTTGTGCAATCAGGCAAAGCAGGGTAGAACGGATGCGTTTTCCCTTGCGTTGGAATAGGGCTTCCAGTCGCTCGCCAATACCGGCGGGAGCGTTTTTTGCCACGCCGAAAATAACTTTTTCGGTGAGTTCCAACTGTTCTTGGACTAGTGCTCGTGCCTGAGCCAGCACGGTCTGAAATTCTGCCTTGGTCGGAGCCATTAAATAATCACCGTTAGATATCCAGGTCGTTCAAGACCTTGTAGGCGTTAGATTCAATGAACTTGCGACGCGGTTCCACGTCTTCGCCCATGAGCATGCTGAAGATCTGGTCGGCTGCCACGGCGTCTTCCACGTAGCACTGCTTGAGGAAACGCTTGTTCGGGTCCATGGTTGTTTCGGAAAGCTGTTCCGGAGACATTTCGCCCAAACCTTTGAATCGGCTCACCGTCACGTTCTTCTTGTCTTCCAGCTTGGCCATGGCTTCGTCCTTGTCGTTCTCGTCGAATAAGTAGGTTTCCTTGGTGCCAACCTTCAGCTTAAACAGAGGCGGCATGGCGAGGAACACGTGGCCTTCGTCAATGAGCGGGCGCATGTAGCGGAAGAAGAAGGTGAGGAGCAAAGTCTGAATATGGGAACCGTCCACATCAGCATCGGTCATGATGACGATCTTGTTGTAGCGGAGCTTTTCGAGCTTGCATTCGGTACCGAGACCGCAACCGATGGCGTTCACCAGGTTCTGGATTTCTTCGGTGTCCAGCACGCGGTGAAGGCTAGCCTTTTCCACGTTCAAAATCTTACCGCGCAAGGGGAGAATGGCCTGGAACTCGCGGTTGCGGCCCATCTTTGCGGAACCACCTGCAGAGTCACCTTCCACGATGAACAGTTCGCATTCCTTGGGATCGCGGCTGGAACAGTCGGCGAGCTTGCCCGGCAGGCCGCCGCTTTCGAGAACGTTCTTGCGGCGGGCGAGTGTGCGTGCCTTGTGGGCGGCCTCGCGGGCCACGGCGGCGTTGTAAACTTTGTCCAAGATAATCTTGACAGCGGCCGGGTTTTCCTGGAAGTATTCTTCCAGTTTGGCGCCGAAAGCGGAAGCGACGTAGCCTGCGATTTCGGAGTTGCCCAGCTTGCGCTTGGTCTGGCCTTCGAACTGGGGCTGCGAGACCTTAATGGCGATCACGGCCGTAAGACCTTCGCGAATGTCGTCGGCGGTAATGGTAATGTCTTTTTTGCCCTTGGGCATTTCTTGCGCGAACTTGCTGATGACGCGAGTAAGGGCTGTCTTGAAGCCCGTCACGTGAGTACCGCCATCGTAGGTGTTCACGTTGTTCACGAAGCTAAAGAAGTTTTCCTGGTAGCCGTCGTTGTACCACATGGCCACTTCGAGCGGATACTGTCCGTCGGGGAGTACCAGGTGGATCGGATCCTGGAACAGCTTGGTGCGGTGTTCGTCCACGTAGCGCACAAATTCAGACACGCCACCCGGATAGCAGAACGTATCGGTCTGCTTGTTTTCAGGATCGCGTTCGTCGGTAAGCGTCAGGCGGAGCCCGCTCATGAGGAAGGCGAGTTCGCGGAAACGCGTGGCGAGCGTGTCGTACACGTAAACGGTTTCGCTAAAGATGGTGTCATCCGGATAGAATTCAACGGATGTACCGGTGGTGCCGTCGCTTTCACCCAGGTCCACCTGCGGGCCGCACGGAACGCCACGGGCGAATTCCTGCTGCACCACGCGGCCGTTGCGGCGCACGGTAACAACCAACTTGTTGGAAAGTGCGTTCACGCAGCTCACGCCCACGCCGTGCAAACCGGCAGAGACCTTGTACGAGCTGTTGTTGAACTTACCACCGGCGTGCAACTTGGTCATCACGACCTGGATGGTACCGACCTTTTCCTTGGGGTGAATGTCTGTCGGAATGCCGCGGCCGTTATCGGTCACGCGGATACCGTTACCCGGCAAAATGGCGATTTCAATGTGAGAGCAGAATCCGGCCAGGGCTTCGTCCACGGAGTTGTCCACCACTTCCCAAACCAGGTGGTGGAGACCGCGGATGTCTGTTGAACCGATATACATTGCCGGGCGAACACGCACGGCTTCGAGGCCTTCCAGAACGGTAATACTAGAACCGCTGTAATCTTCTTCGGCCTTTTTCATTTCTTCAGATTCTTCTGCCATTTTTTACCTTGTTTTCTTCTTCTAAATTCTTGATGCTCGTGGACCTTTTTAACATGCTTTTAAACGAAAAGAATGTTCTTGACAGAGGGCTTCCCGAGCAATAAATTACACTTGTCAATAATAGCTTTTTTTTGCAAGAATAGTTCCTGTTTCCATGCGGAACTGTCGCACTTTAGCGTCAAAATATTCTTGTCGAATTTGGCTATTTGAACATGGGGTTTTACTAATGGACCCACGATAGTTTCGAGGCCTTCGGACAGCTTTTCAAGGGCCATTTCGTCGGTGATATGGGTCTTGTCCAGGACCATCTGCAAAAGCACGCTGATATCTTCAGGATCCTTGCCGCAAACGGGCTTGCCGCGCCTTTTGTAAGTGGGATTGTTCATTAAAGCAACAGCAGCTTGGAAAGCACGAAGCCGCCAATCAGGATGCTTGTCATGCCGGCCACCACGGTAGCCTTGGTGTTCTTACCCACGCCTTCGGCGCCGCTATGGGTGGTAAAGCCAAAGAAGCATGCGTAGCTTGCTATAAAGTAGCCGTAGAGGGTTGCCTTGATAAGGCCTACCACCAAGTCCCAGTTCTGGTAGAACATGCGCACGCCGTAGAAGAATACGGCGAAGGACACATCCTTGTAAATGTGGGCTACTTCGTAACCGCCTACGATACCGATAAAGATACTGATAATCGTAAGGGTCGGAAGCATAATGATGGTTGCTATCAAACGGGGGGCTAGCAAAAATTTGTAAGGACTTAAACCTAATACTTTGTATGCATCGAGCTGCTCGGTAACTGCCATGGTGCCCAGTTCCGAACACATGGAGGCACCAATTCGTCCTGCAAGTACCATTGCCGTAAGGATTGGACAAAGTTCCACCATCACGGACTTACCCACGGCCATGCCCACAAACATCAGCGGAATAATGTCTGCAAACTGGTAGGCGAGCTGCCATGCCATAATGGCGCCTGTGGCAAGGGAGGCTGCCACCACTACGGGAATACTGGTAAGCCCCACATGCTGCATCTGTTCCACGGTTGTGTGGAAATTGCTGAAAGCTCCTGGAATGCTCTTGAATAGCTGCCAGACAAAGTGGAGGTAGCTTGCAACGGTATGCAGAAACTTCCGGATAAACTTCCCCAGACTTTCTGCAATTCTGTTCATGACGGTAATCAAGGACGCCTACTTCTTTTTGGAATCCTTGTTGGATTTCTTGGAAGCCTTCTTGTCCGGTGCGCTAATGGCCTTCTTGTAAAGGTTCATGTCGCTCAGGTACTTAATGGCTTCGTTCAGCTGCTTGTCCTGCTTCAGGGAGAAGGCGGTACTTACGGAGTCGTTGATAAAGGCTGTCAGGAGTTCACGCTTGATGCCGTCCTTGATGTACTGCTTGTTCTCGTCGAACTGGGCGTTGCGGTTGTTTTCAAGAGTCTTGCGCATTTCTTCGAGGCGCTTGGCCAGGGCGGAATCGCTTACGGTCTTGGCGCTGTCGCCCATGTAGTTCTGTTCGCGGATAATGCTCTTTTCAAGCTGGTCCACGCCTACCAGAGCGTTGCTCTTGATCTTGGTGAAATTCGTGTCCTTCATGCAGAAGTCGCGGAATTGCGTAAACAGGCTGTCGGGAACTTCCCAGTTGGGGTCAATCTTCACGTTGTTCTTTTCGAGATCCGGGCGGATCTTGACTGCGAACTTGAAGTACATGGCCATACGTTCCTGGACCTGTACCACCCACGGCATAGGAGCGAGTTCCACTTCTACGTCGGGAGAAATGCCGCCACTACCGAACATCATGCGTCCGTTGTTGGTGTAGAAGGTATCGACCTTGGCGGTGTCCTTCTTGGTGGAATCGGCCTTTTCGTCGCCTTCGTCGGCGGCGTATTCTTCTTCCATGAGCTTAAGGCCCTTGATGCCGTTTTCGGGCTTGTTGATGCAGCGGCCGAAGGGCAGGTAGTAGAATGCCGTGGTGAGCTTGAGGGCGTTACCCTGGTTGTCCAGCGGGAAAATCGTCTGCACGGAACCCTTACCGAAGGAAGTCTTGCCGATGATCAGGGCGCGGTCCCAGTCCTGGAGTGCGCCGGATACAATTTCGGCGGCGCTGGCGGATCCCTGGTTCAAAAGCACAACCATCGGAACATCCGGCTTAACGATGCCGTTCTTGCGGGCGTGACTTTCGGTCTTTTGGGTGCGACCGCGGGTGCTCACAATCAGATTGCCCTGCTTCAGGAACAATTCGCTGATTTCAATAGCCTGGTTCAAAAGTCCACCCGGGTTGTAGCGCATGTCGAGAATAATCTTCTTCATGCCCCTCTTCTGCAGAACCTTGAGGGCGTTTTCCACATCGCTGGTGGTCTTGTCGCTAAAGGTGGCAAGCTTGATGTAGCCGATATCTTTAGAAACCATGCCGTAGTAGGGCACGGCGTGCACAATGATTTCGGCACGGGTAATGGTGAAGTCCATCAGGTCGGGCACGCCTTCGCGTTCAATGGAAACGGTCACGTCGGTGCCGATCTTGCCGCGGAGCTTGTTCACGGCTTCGTCGAGGGAAAGACCCTTGGTGTCCTTGCCGTCGATTTTACGGATGCGGTCGCCGGCGCGAATGCCCAGGCGGAAGGCCGGGGTGCCGGACAGGGGCGAGATGACGGTCAAAATGTTGTCACGGAGGCTGATGGTAATGCCCACGCCGCCGAATTTACCTTCCATAGAAACTTTAAGGCTTTCGTAGTCCTTGGGCGAAAATACCGTGGTATGGGGGTCCAAGATGTTACGGATGCCGTTCAAGGCTGCATCGGTGAGCTCCGTGGGGTTCACGTCTTCTACATATTTGCGGTTCACTTCGGAAAGCACCTTGTTCAGGCGGGAAACTTCGTTGTAGAAGTCGCCAGGAGGATCTTTCTTGTCGTTGTTAGCCGCAAAGGGGCTCGTCGTGATGCAAAGAGCCGAAAGACCGGCTACAAAGAGGGTTCGAAAATTCAGCATGTTGAAATTCATGCCTTAAAAATACAATTTCATTTGTTTGACGGAACGCCAAAAACGGAAAAAACCGGTCAAAAGACCGGTTTTTTAATTATAAGGAGAGAGAGAAAAAAGGTCAAAATTAGGCGGCGTCGTTCAAAACGCGGGCGAGCTGTTCATTCCGGAGCTTTTCAAGAGCGGAATCCTTGAGCTGGCGGGTGCGTTCCTTGGAAAGGCCGACCATGGGGGCGATTTCTTTCAGGTTCAGGTCAGAATCCATCTTGAAACCGAAATAGAGCTTGATGATTTCCTTTTCCTGAGCGGAAAGGCTATTGTTCATCGCCTTGTCAAAAAGCTTGGTGCGGTTGTTCTTTTCGGCGAGTTCGTCGGTGCGGAATTCCTTGGCCGCAATGGTGTCGCCGAGAGTCATGTCGCCATCTTCGCCAACAGGGGTGTCCAAAGAGGTAGACTTGTTGCCCATCATCAAGATCTTTTCGATGTCGTCGGCTTTGTACTTGCTGACGCCTTCGAGGCTCTTGGGGTCGAGCATAAGGCCACCGCCCACAACCTGGTGCATTTGGCCACCCTTTTTGGCGAAGCGACGGAGAATCAATTCCTTTTCTGCGCTGATGCGGACCAAACGGCCGCGTTCAGCGATGGCGCGGGTGATGTTCTGGCGAACCCACCAGACTGCGTAGCTGATAAACTTGATTTTCTGGGAGTGGTCAAAGCGGCGAGCGGCTTCGATAAGGCCCATATTGCCTTCGTTGATGAGCTCGTTCACGTCGATGCCCTGACCTTTGTAAAGGTTAGCGATGTTCACTACAAAGCGGAGGTTGCTTTTGACCAACAGGTCCATGGCTTCGCGGCTACCTTCGCGGACTTTAGCGAGAACAACCTTTTCCTGTTCCTTGGTAAGCAGCGGGTATTTAGAAATATCGTTCAGGTACTGGAAATAAACATCCCTGTCATCACGAACGTGCGTATTCTTAATCATATCAACCTCGTTGCTTGTTGTTTCGTTTACATTCGTAAATCTACCTCCATTTTCAATTTGAAGTGTCACAGATTAAGCCTTAGTTCGCAAAAGTTGTTTGTGAATTTCGTCAAGGAAAAGCCGACTTTTGTCACGTTTTTGTCATAAACCCCTGTTTTTTGCTGAAATAAGACCTATTTTTGTGTATGAGAGAGGAAAATCATGACAACTAAATACGCAAAATCCGCTTTTAGGGCCTTTTTACGCCGCAATTATGAACGCTTTGCGGAACTTCAGGAGGCCCAATTCGAAAAAAGTGAGCGAGAATTGATCGAAATCATGGGCGATGAGAAGGATTCCCAGTATCCGATTCCGACATTTGTGCTGATGATTTTGATTTGGATGTTTATTTTGCTGTTTCCGCTGATATTGCTGCTTGATCCGACGTATCCGATGACACAATTGTCGGTTATTAATCTTGCCGGCTATTATTTGCCGCTCTTGGCGACCTTCTTGACCTTTTTGGTAAACCAGCGTTACCTTGTTCCAAAGTGCTTCTTTAGAAAGCGCTATGTGGTGTTTTTTGCCGGTAATGCTTTGATTCTTTTTATCTCGTTGCTTGGTCGTGAAATTTTTTATTTCCTGATTCAGCGCAAGGCGGGTGAGGGAATTGTAGATTTCTTTAGCAACTATTGTTTTAGTGCGGGTGCTGTGCGCGGGCATTTTTCTGTTTGGACCGTACTTGTGTTTGTGATTGCGCTTGCGTTCATTTGCTTTGTTTGCATTTTGATTTCGATGTTTATGAGGTTGATTATCAGGGCGTTTATCTTACGCGAAAAGAAACGCTCGACACTGGAATATGAACTTAAATTCCTGAAGAATCAGCTTTCGCCCCATTTCCTATTTAACACCTTGAACAATATTACCAGTTTAATCCGCATAGATCCTGACCTTGCCGAAACAAGCATGACGAAACTTTCGCAACTGATTCGCGTGATGCTTTACCAGACTGGTGACAAGTATATTTCGCTTAAGGAAGATGTTGGTATTCTTGAAAAGTATGCGGAACTTGAAAAGCTGAGACATGACGATTCATTTGATTTTAAGTTTGAATACGAACTTGAAAATCCGGATTGCCAGGTGGAACCTTTGTTGATGATGCCCTTGATGGAAAATGCCATGAAGCATTGCGTGAACCCCGAAGGAAAAAGTTTTGCCCATATCAAGATTACGCAGAAGGGTGATGAATTGAGCTTTGTTAGCAGGAATAGCAACTTCCCGCGCAAGGCGAAACCGAATGCCAGCGGCCTTGGACTTTCGACATTCAAGAAGCGTTTGGAACTTATGTATAGCGGATGCTACCAATATAATGCTGGCGTAGAAGGTGATGCCTATAAGACGGAATTGAAGGTTGAATTGAAAAAAGATCCCGTGTAAACGCTGTGTACACTTTTTTCAGAAATTCTGGCGAGTTGTCTTTACAAGAAAAATATCTTTATCTATAATTCCTCGCGGAGCAATAAATAGTTTTTAGATACATCTGTTAGCCACAGGTGTATTTTTTTATCTGTTTTGCGCCTCCTGTTTTTATATGGCTTTTTATATCCTGCCTAGCGAATGCTAAGGAGCATCATAAACATCATTTAATTTGGAGGTCCTATGAAAAGTAGGATGTCAAGGTGTGCAGCCTTGATTGGGACCGTGTTGTCCCTTTCGAGTTTTGCGCAGGTCTGTAACGATGTTTCGCTGTATAAAAATGGTGAAACGGGTAAAATGGAAATTACCGGCATGACGTTCCCGGAAGCGCCGGAATGGAGCGCCAACTGGGGCGAAATGGAGGCGCTTACCCCGCCTTATATCCGCTGGTCCGGTGTGAAGGATAAGGCGGAGGACTGGACGGGTATGCTGGTTTTGAACAAGATGCCCGTAACCGTCCAGGGCGGGAACCTGACTTTCAAGGTGCGTACGACGCAGAAAGGCAAGTTCGGTATTTGGCTTGCGGGAGCGTTCGGCAATAGCGCCGCAAAGTTCTTTGACCTTGATGCGAATAAGACTTATTCTCTAAAAGTCCCAGTTGAAGAGCTTGTTGGTGCGACGGCGAAGACGATTGAAAAAATCGGTGTCGGCTTATTTGATGTCCCGGCTCACCAATATACGACGCTCTTTGTGGATGACGTTTCATTTAGTTGTGCAACGTCTGGAAGTATCGCTGTTGGTGAAGAAGAACAGTATCCGTACAGCGATTTGAGCCCCAAGGATCCTCGTCGTGATGGCAAGTTTTTGGAAACGCCTACGGCTATGACTTCTGCAGCCTATTCTGAAGATTTGCGACGCAAAATTGCGGATTCTACGCAGGCTGACTTTGTTCTGAGCGAAATAGAACATCGCCAGATTGAAGAATTCTTGACCCGGACTGATTTGACTCCGCAAAAGTCCCGGAATGGCTGGTTCCGTAACATGTATCTTGTGGATAGGAACCGTTTGCGGGATAGCGTTATCGCCAATCCGAAAGGCCTGTTTTATGAGGCGGGCGAGGCTGCCGCTGAAACGGATAAGCGGGAAATGCCCCTGTTGATTGGCAATGTGGATTACGCATATCGTATGTGTAACGACAGTGCTTGTCATAACGTACAACTGGTGAATGCGAGAATTTTGCAGGCGGGGCTCCCTTCGGCAAGTGTAAGCGGGTCTCAGTTAAAGATATTCTATGACCCCTATTTTATTTCCACTAATAGGGATGTCTTGCCCAGGGTGGAAATCTTTGCCAATAAAAAATGGCAGACTCTGGAACCGAAATCCGAACTGCTGGTCGATTTTGAATCGGCTGGGGTGCAGCCCATAAACATCAGGCTTTCTGAAGGTGGCGTAATCATAAACCAGACTTTATATGTGGAGGTGAAGTAATGAAGATCCTGTCATTTGTCTTGGCGCTGTTGGTTGGCGTGTCGGTTTCTGCAGCAAGGGAACATGTGGATATGTTCTTTTCTAAAGGAAAAGGCTCGAATGCAGAAAATTTATGCCTTGTAAGTGTTGTTAGGTATTCTTTAGCGAATTTGGACGCGACGGGCAAAAGTTGCTCCCCTGTACAGGGCAAAGCCCGCCTTAGAGTATTGAATCCCCAGATGGATGAATCTCAAAGGTTTGGATTCAATCTGGTTCGCCCGTTCCTGATTATAGATGGTATTTATCTTGGCACGGACGAAGCCCGTTCCTTGGGTGATTTGCAAGAAGAAGTGGAACGCTTCGGTATCGTTGATCCGCTTGTAGAATTAGGCTATACTCCGATTCTAGTGCAGTTTACGGAAACGGTAAAAACTTCCTTGAAAGAAAATGCTCAGACTTTGGCCGCAATTTTGCGGATTATGAACTCGAATGTCCTTTTCGGTTTTGAAAATAAGCTGAATGATGGTATTGTGGTTTTGGGTGTAAGCCAGGGCGGTATTCTGGGGCGTTACGCATCTTATCTGTACGATAGCAAGCGCAATCAGAAAACCGATGCTCCTATCCGCCTTTATGCTTCCTTGGATTCCCCGCACCAAGGGGCGGTTATGCCGCTTTCCCTGTATTATACGATTAATTTCTGGGCCGAAGAAGGGGGCTCTGCCGATGCGGAAGCTTTCAAGGACATGATTGATGGCCCGGGAGCAAGTGGGCTGCTGCTGCACCAGAAAAAGTGTGAAGATTCAAAGTGTGATAAGTATACGTACGAAGTCGATACATCTACCAAACGATTCCTTTTTGGTGAATATCGTAAGGCTGCAGAATATAAAGGATTTCCGTCGGTGCTTGTTGCCCAGGGACAGTTCAAGGGGAAAAGCCCGACGCATTCGAATACTTATTTTGTGTTGAACCGGTATGCGGAAAAATTCGGGTCTGTATTTGGTCGTGCCGAAAGCATGCTTTATTCTTATACTAACGGCGTACATGAACTTGCCAAGAATAGAATATATCAGTTCCCTGGAGATATTGTCGCAGAAAAGCCCAATGGTGCCGCCACTTATGACTTTATCCAGGGGAGTACCTATCCCTTTGCCGAAACAATGTATAATGGCTTACGAGAAGGAATGCTTGATGCCATGCCTAATGGCATGACTAAAAAGATTGCTTTTATTTCTGTAGACATTTCGACGGATTGGGAGGAAGACTCTTTGATTCAAAAGAACAGTACCTTTATCCCGACGGCAAGTGCCATGGACTTGAACTGCAATGGAAAACTTGCCATGACAGACAATTGTGCTTTTACGCAGAGCCAGTCCGGTTTCCCGTTTACGAATCCGGGTTCCAGAAGTTCTGCCGATGCGGTTTATGCCGTAGACGCGACCCACCCGCGTTATAAGGAATCTATTAGTGGTAGGCATATTGAATTGCCTTCCAGCAAGACGCTTAAATCGGATTCTTTGATTGTGGGCGGTTTGCAGGTTGACATGTGGCGAGTCCTTTGTGAATTGGCTAATTATGACTACGATGATTCTAGAAAGGGATTCCGCAATGAAAATCTATCTTGGTATTTTACGCCGGGAACCAATTGTATGGACCAGACGAAAATGCCGAATTTCTTGAGAAAGGATGGTTATGTTCAAAAGAAGTATTTTGCCTACGGTCGCTACGATTACAAGGCTGATGCGACTGAACAGAGCAAAAATGTGACTTTCGATGTGCCGGCGGGTTGGCATAAGGTTGCTGTTTTCGATTATGGTGAACAGCTGCCGGAAGGTTCCGATTTCCAGGTGGATATTAAGGTAAACAAGTCTAATGGAAATTGGGTGAAGGCTGAATTGCTCCTGATGAAGTCCAAGTCTGGTGCGGGGCAGCTGCAACTGCAGGAAATTCCGGTTACGGTAGATGGAAAGAATAATCATGTCCATTGGAAGTTCCCTGCAGGCGAGGGTGCGCTCAAAAGCTATCGCTGGATTCGCCTAGTACTTAATTCGGATGGGGGCAATGTGACCGTTTCTAAGCCGGTGATAACGAAGACCGTTGAAAATACGAATAAAAAGTTCGACACCCTTAAAGAAAACCTGTATCCCAATATTCATAATGAGTTTTTTCCTTGGACATCTTCAGCTTCCGCGACTCCCTATACGGACGCGCTGGGCTCTGGCATGGCTCTGGAATACAGAAATGTCAATGGCGGAGTTTATCTGGACTTGGAAGGCGAAAAAAGCGCTGATTCCTACACTAAATTGCAGGTGTACTATTGGCCCGGAACTTGTCAGGGCACGGGAATTTATTTTGATTCCTATGCTACGTCAATGCAACTGTTGAGTGACAATCCGAAAATGGATGGACGATTCCTTATGAAGGAGGTGCCTATTTCGGACATTGTAAACACGGGAGTGACGCATAATCATCGAAAAATCGTCTCTAGGCTGGTGTTCAGGAGTCTCGGAGGCAATGAAAAATGTCTTGTGTACAGAATTTTGGCGAAATAGGCCCTTTTTTGTAGTGATAATCGTATTTTTTTCGCGGCATGGGTGGCCATGCCGCTTTTTAGGAGTAATATTATGAAGAAAGAATTGATTCTGTTGGCGGTGGTGTCGGTATCGCTTACAGGGTGTCTCCAACCGACTGCTCGTTCCATGGGAGCTACCTTGATGCCTTCCCCCTTGACGCATCGGGCGAATCCTGATAGTGCCTCGCAAGAAATTTCGCTGGCAGCATCCGGTTTTTATGGGCATACGGGTGATGCCTACAATGTGGAAAACTTGAATGCTGGTGGCGGAAACGTGGGCGTTACCTACCGCTTGGGTGGAAAGCTGTCTCCGCTTTTTGCGAATGTGGCCGTGGGCGCTTTTGGCGGCTCGCTCCGGTTTGGCTGCGATAAGAACAGTAACTGCGATAAAAACAGTTCGTTCGATCAAAAGTATGCTGATTGGCTTGAATCGGATGAAGGCTCAAAGAGCTATAGCTTCTGGAATGTGCAGGAACGGATCCTTGCAGGTGCCGATTTTAATATCGGCTACGCCATTTTCGGCGCTGCTGGTGGTGTTCAGCTGTTCCAGGGCGGTTCCGACTACGATGACGTGCGTGAAAAACTGGACGAAGACAGGATTGTCAATAGCATTGATGATAACAACGGTGTTGCCGCGGTTACTTCTGTATGGCTTGGCTCATACTTAGGCCGTCAAGGTCAATATGGCAACCTGGTTGCTGAAATGGATATCTTCTACAAAGGTGATATCGATGACTGGACATCGTCTATCAAGTGGACCTATACGCACCCGAGTGGATTCTTCGGCGGTGCGGCTTACGGAAACTTGATGGAGTTGACCCTGTTTGCCGGCAAACAGTTCGTATTCTAGTAATAAACTTCCCAAAAAAGAAAAAGCCGTGGGTTTGAACCACGGCTCTTTCTAATTTGTTTATAAAGCGGCGATTGCCGCAACAAATTACTTGAGGGTCTGAACCTGCACGTCCCAGCTCTGGTTGCCAAGAGCGATACGGTAGGTGCTTGCAGCGCCGGCCTTCATGTTCTTGGTGTCCACTGCCGGAGCAGCGTTCGGGTCCTTCTTGGGAACGCCAATGTGGCGGTTGCCCTTGAGGAATTCGATACCCTTGTTGCCAGCCTTCGTCTGGAGGCAGCCCGTGATGAAGATGGTTTCGTCGGTAACCGGCAGACCATTTTCTTCGAGGAGAGCCTTGGCCTTCGGAATGCCCGGTTCGAGAATTTCTTCTGCGCACTGGACGCCCGGATAGGCTTCCTTGAACGGCTTCATGTTGAACTGGTCGGCAGCGATCTTCACGAGTTCCGGATCCGGTTCGCAAGGAGTCTTGCCCTGGTAACCGAGGAGCATCTTGCCGTAGCCTTCGGTCATCTTGAACCACGTACCGCGGCCAGCAGCCTGGTTCAAGGTGTTCATGTAGGCCTGCTGGAAGTAGAACTGAGAAACCGGCGTCACGGAAGAAGCAAAGCCACCGCGGCGGACGCATTCACTCCTGTTCTCGATAACCTTCGGGAACAGGTGGAAGGTCTTGGTTTCGCGCATCATGAGGGTGTTGGCGGTAAGAGCGCCACCCGGCATGGGGCTGAAGATCACGTCGGTGGTAATCTGACGGGCTTCAGGCGGGAAGTTGTAGTCCTTGAGGCATTCAACGGCGACGTTGTTGGCTTCCATGAGTTCCGGAATGTGATCGTCAACGATGCTGTCTTCACCGAGGGCGAGCTTGTATTCCGTACCCTTGAGGGCGTGGAACATGGAGAACAGGTCGGGCTGAGCCGTACCGCCGGAAAGCGGCTTGCGGCCGAGGTCGACGCCATCAGCGCCACCTTCAATAGCAGCCTTGTACTGGGCCACACCGGTACCGCAAGTGTCATGGCTATGAATGCGGAGTTCCACATTGTCGCCGAGGAGCTTACGGGCGCGCTTGAAGGTTTCATAAACCTTGGTCGGGTTCGTCGTACCGGAAGCGTCCTTGAAGCAGACGGAGGCGAACGGAACACCTGCGTCCAGGATGCTGCGGAGAATGCGTTCGTAGAATTCCGGGTTGTGAGCGGCGTTGAGGTCGCATCCCGGAGGAAGTTCCATCATGGTCACGACGACTTCGTGTTCAAGTCCTGCGTCGTGAATGCACTTACCGGAGTAAATGAGGTTATTGACGTCGTTGAGAGCGTCGAAGTTACGAATACGGGTCATGCCGTGCTTCTTGAACATGTCGGCATGGAGCTTGATCATGTCGCGCGGCTGCGGGGCGAGAGCCACCACGTTGATACCGCGGGCGAGGGTCTGCAGACGGACGTTCGGACCCACCACGCGGCGGAATTCGTCCATCATGTCGAATGCGTCTTCACCGCAGTTCTGGTACAGGGCCTGGAAACGGGCGCCGCCACCAGCTTCAAAGTGGGTGATGCCGGCCTTGCAGGCAGCTTCGACAGCGGGCATAAAGTCCTTAGCGAAGACACGGGCACCGAAAATAGACTGGAAACCATCGCGGAACGAGGTGTCCTGGAACTTGATCTTTTTCATAGTGTTTTCCTGTGGGATAAATCCCTTGTTTTTTACTGTACAATAAAAATACGGGCGAAAAGATAGAAAATAGACTGCAAATGCGTAAGGCGAATGATGAGCAAAAGCTGGTTTTTAGGGGGTGATAAGTGATTATTGTATCTATAATAATCATATCCATAATAATGGCTTGTGCGGATTTACCATGGAAGGTTATATTGGATATTTAAGCCCCATCCGCCGAGACGGAACAATCGAAGCGTTGCTTCTGATAGGTGCTGTTCGGTATAGCTGATGTTGGCTGTAAATTGCGAATTGATTCGATAACCGAGTCTGAAGCCATGATCCACATTTATTCCGTTGTAGTCTTCCTCCCGGTAGTGGTGTCCGGCAAATGTCTTCATTATTCCGAAATTGGCTTCAAATGAGATGTTCCATAAAGTAACGGACCATATCAGAGGCTTAAATTCTATTGCCCATGTGGCAACAGTTTCGTCGCCTCCGTTGTAGGAGTATCCAAATCGACGTATTCCGAGTGCAAGGGTGTAGTCAATTATGTTTTCGGATTCGTTGAAAAATCCGACTTCAAATGCTGTGCCTACGATACCTTCGGGCTTGTATATGGAGTTTTCGTCTACAATGCGGCTGTCCTGAATGGTGGCATCAATAAAGATTGCGTGAGAGAGTCCGCACAGAATTAAAAGAACTAGGATTATTCTTCGCATAGAGTCCACCCCTCGGAAGAATATTCGTCAAGATACTTGATTCCGTTGCGCACGGAGAACTTTTTAAAAACAAGCCATCCTGAAACGCTCGATGGCCCGCGTTGATTACCTTCGATTGTGTAAGTTGTATCCCCGCCTCCCAAAGCTACATTATAATCGTATGTGCCGGGTTGCTGAATATCAATGATTTTAGTTGATGGCTCAAGGATGGTTAAAGAACCGCTACCAACAGTTTCTGTTTGATAATGCAGTTTTTTTACGTTTGGATATTTTACATTCCAACGATATTGGTATTCCTTGTTAAAGGTCCTTTTTATGTTTTGTTCGAAACAAATCCTTTTACATTCAATAGAATTTTGAATTGTATCGGAAAAGACTGCCGAATCTGTAGGGTAAGAAACTTGAATGCTGTCTGCATAGTAGTGATAAACCGAATCTTCATGGTAATTCTCTGCGTAGTAACATCCTTGCAAGTCTTCCAAGGTGATGATGTCGGGTGCGTCGCTTTCACCACTTGTAAAAGGGAGGGAGCATGCTACAAGGATCAAGAATAATAAACTGAATGGAGCTAATAATCGTTGGTGCATGATTATCTCTGTTTTCATTTAATGGCGGTAATCCATCGGCCTAAAAATAACATTTCTGTTGGACTGTAAAGGATTTTTTGATTTACTTGGCAATCAAATTGACGATCAGGGCGATTAGACCGCCTAGCAGCAAAACGGCTATGGCGACCATCGAGACGAAGGTCCACTTGGCGTATTTCAGGAGCTTTACCAGGCTTGCATTCTGGTTCCCGACAAACTGTTGAATCAGGTTAATCCCTGCTGCGAGCGTAAGGCCCGCATCATCAATCCAACCTATGATGGGAACGTCTGGAATGAAGTCTATCGGAGAAGCGTCATAAGCCAAGGCGGCAAGCATCAGCAGCACCGCCAAAGCCTTTTTCATGTTCGAAGAATTATCTTCCACAGGAACTTCTTCCCGGTGAATTTCGTGAACTTCTACTTCTTCGATTTCGTCTTCATCTTTTGTCATGGCATTTAATATAATAAATTTGTTGGTTGAGATTTTTATGCAAAAACTTAATGCAGAAAAATGGATCAAAGGGCTAGGGGCACCCCTAAAACCTCTTTGCAGAAGATTCCTTTGTCGTCTGCATAACTTTTTCGATAACTTCTTCAGGGGTCACGAAGTTCAGAACACTATAAGCCGAAAATTCCGCACCCATATCCTTGAAACTAGCCCCGAAATGGTAAACCGTATCATCTACAAGCAAAAATCGGTCGTGAATAACTCGCATGGTCTTTAAATCAAATTCTGGATGCTGTTTTTTGTATAGCGCAGCCTCCTCCTTGAATTGGTGCGAAATCCGTGCGGAGTAAATGGTGGCGGCAACGCCTTCCGCTTTCATTGCGGTAAACTTCAATGCACTAATGTCTGCATATGGGTCAATAAAAACGATAGATCGTCTTGCTGATTTCACAAGGTCTGCGATCAGCACGTAGCCGTTGAATCTTGTGTTTGGGGCAATAATACCGCCACTTGGAAGTTGTGCTGCCTTCACGAAGAAATCAATGTGATTTTCGACAGCTCTGATGCGGGCGTTTTGCGATTCAACCGAGACCTTCATTTCGGCGATTTCTGCATTTTGTGACTCAAGCTTTTTTTCTTGCTCTTGAAAACGGCTTTCAACCTGCATTCCGGCTGCGAGCATCCGACGATTGAGGCTGTAGCCCTTGAGCAGATGGTCCTTGAGAACCTGATTTGCCCAACGACGAAATTTTACACCATTTGCTGATTTTACCCTATAACCGACAGAAATAATGACATCTAAAGAATAGATGGTCGTTGGCTTATACTTGGAGAGAGTATTATGCAAAATTTGCATATTACCTTCTTTGGTGATTTCTCCTTCTGAAATAGCGTTTTGAATGTGTCTGGCAATAACTGATTGATTTTTCTGAAACAACTCAGCCATCTGCGCCTGTGTAAGCCATACGGTTTCGTTTTCAACGCGCACTTCCAGTTTTACTTCGCCTTCGGGTTGGTAAAGTACGATTTCGCCGGCAGAAACTAGCGGATTCGGCGTATCTTTTCTTATACTCATAGTAGTCCTTTTTTGAGGTGCATATATACTATACACGCTTTTTTCGGACTATTGAAGCCTTTTTAGGACGAAATTTTACAATGATTTACAAAGGGGGGAGGAGGCTAGGCTTTGCCACGGTTTGAGTTCCTAAGGGGATGAAAACTAGGAATAATTATGGTTGTCAATTTTCTCTGTATATACACAAGTTGGGTAGTTTGTACAGCCATAGAACCAGAACTTGTTTTTATTTCTTGAAACAAGGAAGCCGCCGCAAGCAGGACATCTTTTGGGGGCTAATAATATGTCAATATTGTTTGATGTAAATCTACATCTTGGATAATTGGAGCATCCTACGAAGAATTTCCCTTCGTGTTCTACTTTTTGAAGTGTTCCGGTCTGGCAAAGAGGGCAACTTAGTAGTTTATCGTCTTCTCTTTTTTTCGTGTAAACGAAACAAACAGACTTAGATTCGTTAAACTCTTTGAAAAAAGGAGACGGCTTGTTGTTGTCGGTTAAAATAAAAGTTCTGTTTTTGGTGCGTGTTATTGCAACATAAAATAAACGGCGTTCTTCTGCAAATTTAAAATGTTCGGAGTCCATCAAAACATAATCCAAGATTTGGTCGTCTGCAATTTGGTTTGGGAAACCTAACAGGTCATTTTTAAAATTAAGCAAAATAACGTTGTCTGCTTCAAGTCCTTTTGACTTGTGGACGGAGAGAAATTGGATTGGTAAATCGGGGTATGGGGTGTATTCTAGTGATTTAACTCCATTCTTTGTCACGTTTCGGAATAATCCTGTGTCCATAGCGATGCTTATATCGTAGTTTGTTCTTCCTAAAAGTAATATGGATTTATTTGTTCCGAATTCTGAAACAATCTTTTTTATGGAGGATGTTAAAGCTTGCTTTGGATCGTTGCTGAACCCCCAAAATACCAGCGGATAATCGAGTTGCTTGTTGGAACGAAGATTCTTTTTCAACTGAGACGGATTTTGCAAGATAAAATTGGATGCTTCGTTAATTAAGTTCTGAGAGTTTCGATATGTATTTTCAATTTTCAGTATTTCTGTATGCCCAAGATGCTTCTCTAAATTTGTAAATAGAGAAATGTCACTACCAGCAAATCGATAAATAGATTGCCAGTCGTCTCCTACGCAGAAAAATTTTGCATTTGTTTTTTCAAGAATTGCTTTAATTAAATCAAACCTTGATTTAGATACATCTTGATATTCGTCAACAATCACATATTTGTATGGGTGGATGCTATGGTTGTTGTTGACTTTTTCTGTTGCAAGATTTATCATATCTGCAAAATCAATGGCATTGTTCTCTGAAAGATGATTCTGGTATTCTTGCAATATAACTTTGATAATTTCAAGAAAAATACATGTTCTTCTTTTGAAAAAGTCATTTTGTTCTTCGGCATAGTCTAACCAAATGTCAATTTGATGTATTTGGTAATTGTTTGATTTGAAGAGCGCGATGAATGTGCAGCATAGCTTTATGAATTCTGGAAAATATTTGTTGCTCTTGCTTGTGTAAACAGTGTTGAATATGTCTAATGGATCTCTAGGATTAAACTGTACTCCGTTTTCCACCAGAATCTCTTTGAGTTTTTTGAGAAGAATGCCTTCGGAAGAATAATAAGAATAGGTCTCTATTAGTTTTGTTTGGTTCTTTTGGTGAACTTCACGTTTCCATTGCATTCCTTCCAAATACTTCGTTTCCTCAATAGGTGTGTATTGTGGGGTCTTTCCGTCTTTATTGATTCCGAAATGTTCAAGATAAATGTCATAATCACTCAAGTAAAAGTCTGGACGGTATGCTTTACGCATTTTGTCTTCGTTTTCATAAGGATAGAGCTTTTCGTATTCGTATTTTATTCCATTTATGAAAAGAAAGTTCGCTATCTTTATTTCTTCAAGACTCTTTACTTTTTCATTGTTCAGTGTAGTTAGATTCTGTTTTTTTTCAAGTTCCTTTTTATGAATGTATTTTTCTTGTTCATATTTTGATTTCAATGTCTCAAGGTCTGCTGATTTTTCAGCTTCATATAACTCACCGAGTGTGTCAAAATCATCTATATTGTTTGGAATTTCCAAATAATATGCGAAATATTCAACTAAATTTTCAATGATATCTTGATGTAAAGATATTTTGTTTTCGAAAAAGTCATGGACGAATTGTGATAGAGCGCTTTCTTCGAAAACATCTGGACGTTTGCCAAGAGCTTGTTTGATAATGTCAAGACCTAATTTATGGAATGTTGT